>Ga0181420_1000624_pt1 | contig 14053 bp, 11 predicted proteins | sample 43SPOviralmetaG_FD_130145 | JGI IMG/M metagenome (GOLD analysis project Ga0181420, IMG submission 130145) | Marine viral communities from the oligotrophic San Pedro Time Series (SPOT) site, San Pedro Channel, CA, USA - 43 SPOT_SRF_2013-05-22 | ecosystem: Environmental > Aquatic > Marine > Strait... | reverse complement strand
CTATTATTTGTTCACCCATATCATCACGATACTCATCCAAATATACATCATTTACAAGTTCATCTGTATTAGTATCTAAAATCCCTACATGTTGTTTTGGAAAATAATCTGGAAATAGTTCGAACCCTGCCCTATAATCAGTACCAGGTGGTTCAAAATTGTCCAATTGATTTTCAGGTGATATTTTTAAAAAAGTTATTTTATCAGCAGTAGTTTCATAAAATGATGGATTAAATTCTATCGCTGGTTTAGTTGTATAGAAATAATCTCGATACATTTTTTCATCACCCGAATCACCCCAAGCATTTGGTAGTTGTGTTTGTGTATTTACTGTAACTTGTAAATCTGTAATTTTTAAGGCTGAGTCAGAAATACCATTACCTGATTCACTAGCGTCATCTTCAAATTGGAACATTTCTTCAAATGTAAATGTTCTTTGTTTACCGATTCTGACACCATCTCTTTCTTGAAATAATTCTGTGTTGTCTATTTTAAAAACTTGCCATCTTGAATCTCGGTCGTCAGATGGTTGGTCTCCATGAGCTGTTAGTTCGAAAATCATATATATTGGATTAAATCTTGTTTCATCAAAAATACTTGTAATTAAATCTGTTTCATTGTATCTTAATAACATGTCTTCAACTGCATATTCCGCAGTCTTATTAGTAAAATCATCTTCTACAATATCATCAATACTTCCACTTAAATTAGAAAGTATGTTAACATTTTCTATAAATGATAAATTTCCTAAATCATCTCCATTACCCAATCTTCCAGCTTGATATTCAAAAATTCTATCATCTAAATTACCAGATGTAACATTAACTAAATTAAGTAATTCAGAAGCTGAATTTAAACCTGTGTCAGAAGCCTCGTTATCTTGAACAAATTTATCACTCATCATCCACATCTTTACACGAACTTCTTTTAAAGGAGTTGGTGTTCCTACATATTCAACAAAACATTTATCAATACGAAGAAAACTCATACCTTCTGATTTTATATTTCTTTCAAGAATTTTTTCATTTAATTCAGAACCGATTGTAGTTATGTTTAAATCTTTACTTTGAAACTTGTCATTATTTTTTGGTAAACTGGTTGAATTTTCATAATCAAAATCAGCCTCCTCAGGAGCAAAAGTATATTGACTTACATCACCAGATTTAGGTTGATTTAATATTAAACGCTTTCTTAATATATTTGTAGCCATTAAAACGCCCCATTATTAGTTGCAGTTTTTGTCAATTTCATTCTTTTTGTTTTTTTAGATGATAAAGTTTCAATATTAAACTTAGGAGTGTAATCCAAAATACCATGTCCCATATTTTGATTTCCACTTAAATCATCAAATACATTATTATCTACTTTTTCATTTATAATATTAATTCTTAGATTTTCAATTTCCTCAAATTCATTTGTAATTGGTGCATCTAATGGAAATGGTATTTTGTTATTTGGATAACTATTAGGTAAAACATTTCCATTTTCATCCGTTTCAATCTCCATAAATTTACCAGCTGCTCCATATTTAGGTAATACAGGATAATAAAAATCAGGCACACCATCATTGTCTCCATCTATCCAATCTTGTTCCGAATAAATATCTATATCTCCATTAGCAGATATACCTTGTCTATTAAATATGGAATATCCGTCAGGTATAATGTTTTTCCAATATTTTGAATTGTTTGGTTTTCCAGCATCATCATCTATAAATCCTAATATTTCATACATTGATTTTGGTTCATTGTAATATTTTATATTTGTTAAATCACAATCACCAATACCTCTTCCTAACTCTTCTGTATTTGAGTTCAGTCCATTAAAAATAATATTACCATCTGAATCTGTTCTTTCTTGTTTATATGCCTGTAATAATTCTAAACTATTATCAAATGAAGAATCTGTTCTGTTTAAAGCTAACTCTGTTTTAAATTTGTCTCCATCGTATTTAAATGGAATATCAATTGTAACATCACCTATAAAACCTAATTGTCTTTTTATAACTTTGTAATAAGAACTTTGCTTTGAAATTCCTCCAATTATTGGTGTTGTGTTTTTAAACGGTATAAAAGAAAATCCATCAGAACCAAAAAATTCAAAGTCTTCAGCTGTACCCTCATTAATATTTATTCTTAATTTAAATTTTTTATTTTTTGCAATACCGATTGGTATTTTTCCATGTTTATCAGGCTTCATTCTAATCATCGTACCTGTAATTTCAAACACCCCACTTTTTTTGTATAAATGATATAATGCCTTTTCTTCATCTATTTGTTCAGGTTCAGATGTAAATTCTTTTGGTGAACCATCACCCCAATCCACATCATACATATAAAATAAACCTTGTTTAAAATCTCTATACATTGGTGTTCTTGATACATCAAATGTTTTATCTGTGTTATAAGTTGGATAAAAATAAAATTGTGCTTCCAAAGGTCCTTGTGTATCTTTATATTCTTGTGGTTGTAAATCCCTATCATAATACTTTGTTAAGTCACCTTTACCATATTCACCTACTGATATTTTTTTTCTAACATCACAATCAGGTATGAAATCATAAGATTCAATTACTTCAAAGTCATCCAACAAAACTCTTGTATTAAAATTAAAAGCTGCTTGAACCATAAAATAAAGATTTCTATTACTTCTAGTACTCCAATAATGAAACCATCTACCTGCTGAAAAAGTATATGAAAATTCTTCCCAAGTATCAAGTTCTGTGTTTTGAAATCTACCCATTGAACCAAAGCCAGAATATTTTTTCTTAGGCCTTTTATCATCATTTAAATCATCATTATATCTTTGTGAATTAAATTCACCTTGTGGCCAATATCCATGTGCTTGATAATATCCATAATTTTGAGTTCTATTTATTCTATCTCTTGTTCTTCTTGGGTCTGATAAAATACCATCACTATCTTGCATTGATACTTCAACAGCAGGATACTCTGGTGTTAAACCTGGAATATAAAATCTGGAGTCAGTTTTCATTTTAAATTTAATTTCAAACACAGTATGTTGATTTATACCTTGATTGTTAATTTCACAAACTTGATTCAATAACCTATATTGGTTATTTTTAACACCAGTATCGGTTTGAATCATGTCCCCATCCCATTCAAATCCATAAGGTCTAGTATAGTACCAGTTTTCTGTTATATAATTCACAGGTTGTACAGTATTAACTGACATAAATTCTAAACATTTTCCATGAGAATAAGCTTCATCGGTTTCTATCCATTTTGCAATATTTGGATGAAGCACAGCTTTACCTGATAAGGCAGGAAAAGCGTTGTTTTTATCATAAGAAAAACGACAATGGGTTGGAATTATATGTTTACCATCAAATGTAGTACCTCTACTATCACTATCTATATTTAGACGATGAAAAAATTCATCACAATCATTTGTATTTGGATTTCTATCAGGTGGGTCACTACTATAAGTATTGCTTTTAGATGAAGATTCATACGAGTGTGCCTGACCTAATTCTCCTGGACCATCTGTTAATAGGAGTTGATCTCTAAAACCACTTTTTATCATATCTAAATGAACTTGTGGTCTTGCAAGACTTCCTTCATAATCAAAAAAGTATGCAAACCAACCTGAAGAACCTGTTGTTCTGTGATTATCAGGTTGTCTATTATTACCAAATTTTTCTTGTGCAGTAAAATTCGTTTGTTCAAATGATAATAAATGCATTTGACCAATATCGTAATCTTCAAATCTATCTTGGCTAAGATTTGAGTTAAGATATAAATCTGAATGTCTAACTTTGTTCTCTTCCAAAAGAGCATCAAAAGTACAATACCCCCAAGTTCCAGTTGGTAAATAAGGTTTTGCATTTATTAATCTGTCTCTTTCAGAGTTTAAATATTGTACTTTACTGTATTTACTTTGAACTCCTTTACCAGAACCATTTATTATTAAATTTTGTTTTGGAATTTGTTTGAATTTATCATCTCTAAATTTACTTGGAAACTCATCTGAAAAAATATTATCTTCATCAAACACAAAACAACCCAAAGATATTCTACCATCGTCATTTGAATCTTTTAAACTTTGTTCTGTATTTTGAAAAGAATTTGTATCAATGTCCGCTCCACTAAATGGATTAAAGGATTCTGAAACAGTCTGTTTAATATTAACACCTTCTATTTCAAATCCAGAGGAATAATCTTCTTCTAAAAATTGATTACTTGTTGGCATGATTTACACCTTAAAACCACGAGCTCTTAATAAATCAGTTCGTGATATAATTTCTACTTTACATTTATTTCCATATCCTGAATTAGCTTCGAAATCACCCGTGAATGGGTTAATATGATTTAACCAAAAGTCAGGAGTGTAACTTAAATATTTATAGGTATTGTCACCCATAAGTTCAATTGATTCATCTTCATTTATTCTTGGATTATATGTAGCACATATGAAATACCATTCATTGAAATCTTCAGGTATGTAGGTTGATTGTAAAAGTCTGTTTTCATCAGCACCAACTGAACCTGTAAGTACATCTGCAATTTCACCTGGATTAGTTGTTTTCCTACCACTCCCAATGTATGTACCACTAGTCCACTCTATATCGTTTCCATCATCAAATCTTATATCACCAGCTACTCCAACATTAGAATCTCTTAATCCCACATCAGTACCAAATTGAGATGTTCTTTCATCAAACTCTCTAACTTGTAATCTAACAAATCTAGCAGCATCTGTAGTTTTAAATATTCTCGTATCATAACCAGGTCCTACATCCAAACCTAACTCTTTCTTTCTATTAAACTCTTCAATAAATCTACCAAAAGTTACATTAACCTCTTCACCATTTTGTTGTTCGGTTATTGTACGAGCTACATCATCTTTATTCAAAACATAAGTTTCTAATTTGAATCCGAACGGATTTTCACTTCTCGTTGGATTTCCAAAATTAAATAATGTTCCAGTTGAAGCCTTATCTAAAAATCTAACCCACATTGTTACAGTAAAACCCGTACCCTCTGTTATTATTGAATCAGAAATACCTGGATCTATTCTATCTAAAAAAGTTGGATTGTTAGGGTCTAATCCTTCAATAAAGTCTTGATTCGTATTACGAATAATAATACCTTGATTTAAATTTCTAAATTTTAAATATCCACTTGATTTGTTTTCATAAACAGGTCTATCATCCTGTGGTAAAATTGGTTCTTCCAATATATCAGTCAAGTATGGAAGTATTCTATTGTAAATATCTTCAATGGTTCTTGATGAATTGGTATCATTCGCCGTACCTTTTAATCTATGAATAAATGCATCATCTTCATCAATGTTTCCATCGGTGTTGTTTTGAACATAAGAAATACTATTATCTTGATTATATTGGGTTGCCCCAGTCCAAGTTCCATCAGAAAGCCTATCAACTCTACCATCAGGTTGATTACCAAGTGAACCACCACCTTCTTTATCAAATTCAGGTGTGTCTGGTGGAAGTAATGCATTTAATTCTTGAAAGAATCTAATGATTCTTGATTGTCTTGTATCACTTGCTGGAAGTAATTCAAAAATATTTGTATCTAAATATTCCTCAGCCTTATCAGGATTAACAAATGTATTTTGATTTACCAATGGAATGAATTGACTAACATTCAATGGATTACCCTCACTAAAAATTAAATTAGTAATGTTTGTACCATTAACCAAATCACCACCACCAGCAATACTTATACTGATAGTATCATCAACACCACTTTGAACCAAAATTTGAAACTCACCATCAATTTGATTAGCTATTTGTTGTAAATCATCTTCTACATTAGCCTCAATATCTTTTTGATAAAGAGCTAATGTTCCATCACCTTGTCCAGTTTTTATATTACCATCACGAATAAATTTTTGATTATTTTCAACATCAGTAGTTTTTACTAAGGGACTTTGTATTAATGCATCAGCTATAACATCCAATAATCCTTCCAAGTCCCCTAAAGTTATTGTATATTGTTGTGATTGTAAATCATTGTTTTCAGTTTGATTATATCCAGCCATATTTATTTCCTTTTAACTATAAATTCAAAATCATCATCAAATACTTGTTCTTGTCCATCATCATATTTTAATTTTAATAATATTTTATAAACTCTATCAGGATAGAATCCATCTAAGTATTGTATAAAATAATTTGAATTACTATCACAACTAAGTTTCGTATAACTTGTATCTTCATTATCCTCAAACGGAACTATAAACTCATCAGTTGCAACATCTTTAATCGCATAAGAACCACTACCCTCAGTTATAAAAGAACCAGTAACAGTCTGAACTGAGTTAGAAAAAGTTTTTTGGATATATCTTTTTCTAGCACCAACTCTAAACTTAACTCGTTCACCTACCTTATAACTTTCCCTCAATCCTTGCATGTATAAAAAGTTATCAGCCAATCCACTCATTGTTAATTCATTTAATGAACCAGTGTTTGAACCACTACAAGCTGTGTGGTCATCCCAACGAACTTCTAATCTTGGTGAAAAAATTGTATGTGTGTTTCTTGAGAAAAATTTTAGATGTCCAAATGTTGTTGTATCTGTTTCTGAAGCTCCATTAAATCTGACTACCATACCATAGTTTTCTTTTCTACCCTCTAACCACATATTAACCATATCAGTTACTTCTACATTCACATCAGGAGATTCATTTGAAAAAGCTTGAGTTGATTGACTAAAAATATTACCAAACTCATCACCTAATATTGCAGGTCCATTATCGTGATTATTATCAATACCTGCAAAATCCCAAGCAGTAGCCGTTCCTCCAATTGGATTCAAACGATTTTCCCAACTACATCCATTTGTATTTTTTGGATTGTCACCAAACTTACCAGTACCCTCAGTCCAAGATTGTGATATGGGTTGAATGGCTAAAGTGTACTCTTCTGTCATTTCAGCATTACCCTCAGCTTCATACAATCTTAAAAAATATTTTGCATCAGATGCTATAGTTCCATCTGAAACAGATTTAGATAACTCTGTAAATTCAGTTCCACTAAAGTTAACTAATGCTCGTGTTTGATGGTCGAATGAATTATTAAAAAATTCTTTTTTGACTTCAAGTATTTGGTCTCTTCCAAAGTTTTGGTCTTTAAAAGATTCACCTGTTATATTTGATGAACCACTTGAAACCCAAGTGTCTTGTGATGGAAAAATAAAATGATGCATTATCTAACTCTCCCTTGTATATTTTTATTTGGTTTCTTTAATTCAAAAACCGTTGGTGTGGCTACATTAGGTGGAACTATTATTGTCCCATCATCAGACAAAGCATTTTTGAAATTATATTTATATCCATAACCCTCAGTACCCTCTCCATTTGATTGGTTTATAAAACCACCATCAGTAATACCATCACCATCTATGTCAACACCATTACCTGTTGTGCTGTATGAATAAGTATATGTTGGTGATTCTAATAACTCTCCCCCATCTTGAAAATAATCTTCATTTTGTGATAATGTTACATGACCAATAGAACGAACACCTTCAACTCCCATTAATTCAAATTCTAATTGGCTTTTATAAATTGGTTGATTGAATTGCATTTTTTCAATTCTAAAATAATCTTTTATTCGTTGTATACAATCTAACTTTACTTGTTGTTTATTTGCATATTTTTCAGCAACTACATCAAAGAACACTCCAAAGTTTACAATGTATCCATCATTAATCGTCACAACATCTGTCATTAAAGTAAAGTTTTTTAAATAATTTTTTATATTTGATGTTAAAGTTGATGGTAAATTATCAGTTGTCCCTAATGAAAATGAGTGTGGGTTACCAACTAATTGTTTTTTATTATCATAACCTAATAAATAAATATTTATAGTTGAGAATAATTGTAAGTCTTCGTCACTTGGATATGCAATACTAGAAAGTTGTGATAAGTCATTTTGAAATTCTTCTAACTTACTCTGTGTCGTATCGTCATCATCATTTGAAACATCATTTATTATCCCATCAATAGTTGTCAAGTATTCTTGAGCTAATTGATTAACTTGTTCTTGTATTGTAAGAACTTGAGATTGAATTACATTTGATGATTCACCCCTTACAACATAAGCCTTTGCTATATTACCATATTTATTTGGAATATTTAATACTCTAGCTTCATAGTCCTCTTTTGTAACTGTTCTATTTTGTGTTGAGAAAAATGCTTTAGCTCTTTCTTTTATTTCAATTGTATCTTCTTCATCTTTACCACCACGAGCTGGTCTTTCATTTGTTGCACTTGTTAATGTAGCAGAGGTGTTACCACTTTGAGCAGTTGAGGTTGGTATTGTACTTATGTCACCACTTGGAACATTTGAATTAATACCACCACCAACTCTATAAGTAATAGTTAATGTTGTTTGATTTGGTGTCTCACCAAGTGTTGAATATTCATTACCCAATAATGGGTCAATAGCTTCATTCAAATCATTTGTTTGTCCAGGAATAACAATTCCAATTTGTTCTAAATCAATGTAACCCTCATCAACCATTGTACCATCTTTTAGTATACCATTACCAAAAACTAATGAAGTTGTGTTATCTTGATTTGTTTCACGAGTAAATCTTTTTGTAGTTGTAATATATTGTAAAGAATAAGGGACAGCTTCAATTGTTTTTGTTCCTGAATAATCTACATAAGCAGATTCTCTATTAATATCATCCGTATAATGTATAGAGATTGGAACTTTGTCTTGTGCTAAATAATCTACTTCATACCAATTATTACCATTTGTATCTATACAAGAAATAATATCAACAACATTTGTATCAGGTATAGTTAGCGTTTTAAATTTTTCAGGTATTCCGATTTGAAATGAAATTGTTTTTTCAGTAGCACTTACAGCTTTTACAGTCCTTGATAATGTATAAGTTTCTGCTAAACCACTATCAGCTGTTGTACCAATCGTATTAGTATCATTTGAACCTGTAATTCTAAAATCAATAGGTTCTAATGTTGAAAACAAAATATCAGAGTTTGTTGATGAGGCTATTTCAAGTCCAGCATCAAATACTCCAGCGTCTGAATAATCTACTTTTGATACATCACCTGATGAAGCATTAACTTCTGATGTAAAGGTTAAGTCAACATATGATGGAACAATTGGCTTTACTTTATAACCAAACATTTTAGCCATTGTGATTATGTTTCTTCTTTCTTCAGCCAATGGTAATATCATTTCTTGATATTGTTTATCTATGTAAAAGGATAGTACATCACCAACATATGCATTCATTTCCAATAACATCATACCGGGTGATGTTTCATTGAAATCACGATACGAATCTGGAAAATAAGATTTAGCATAATTCATCAAAGATTGTTTTAACGCTCCAAAATCTTTATTTAAATAATTTACATTTGACTCTTTAAAAGTTTCTTTACCATATGTTGGCATTTTTTATCTCCAATTAATATCCACCACCATCTATCGAAGATTCAGTTTCTGATATATTAGACGAAAAATCTAATGTTACTGAATCCAGAGTGTTTGGGTCTTGTTTGATGTTAAATAATATTTTTACTCTAATTTCATTTACTCCAATTGTTGTATCTTCTTGTTTACTTAAAACTTGTATGTCCCTTACTTCGACAAAAGGTAACCAAAATGAAAACTTATCTAATATAGCATCTTGTATACCAATTAAATTATCATTTGTAATTTGTTCAAATAAAAGTCTTCGTAAATTTAAACCTAATCTTGGTTGGAAAAATCTTTCACCTTCTTCTGTTTGTAACAGATTTCTTATGTTGTTTTTTACAGCCTCAATGGTTGTTGATGTTGTTGCAAACCAACCATCCTTTTCATCACCTCTACGAATAGGTAAATCAATACCAATTTTAACTTTAGTATCATTATCTTCAATGAATGGTTTTCTTGATGTATCTTTAATAGCCATTATAATATCTTTCTAGCGTCATCATCTAATAATTTAATAGTTGTAAATTGTCTCTGCCCATCTTTATCTTCCACATTAAAACCACCTTGAGAATCTGGATCTTCACCAATGAAAACATAACCAGTAGATTGTAATCCACCATCATCTTTATTTAAATCTAAACCTGCTAACTTAGCACCACCCTCTAATAAAGGTGTCACAGCTGCTTCTATTTCACCCTCTAACTTATCAATAACTTTACTAAGACCTAATGGACTACCAAGTTTTTTTAACATTTTTAAAACAGGTTGATACTCACCCAATAAAGTTTCCAATTCAATATTTACAGGCTGTTCAGGCAATCTTAATTCTTCAACAATCACAGGAGCTTTTAATTGTGTGATTGTAAAGTTAGCGTCTCTAAGAGCATTAATAATAGCTCTGGCACTATAATGAGCTTCTCTTTCTGCATAAGAACCCTCTGATATATCAGGAGCTGGTTGGCCAACATCTCGAGCTGCTCTAACCTTAGCTTGCATTAAATCCCATTTTAAACCTTCCTGTTTTATAGCCATAATTATCTTCCAATTTTATTTTCGGATTTTTCTTTTGATTTTTTTAATACTTCTCTATAGTCTTTGTTTAAAAAATCAGCAGTTTGACCATCAACACTTATAGTTGGACTTTGACTATTCATCATATCACCATATTGTTTACCAACTAATTCATTCATTCTATTAGAAGTAAACTCACCACCACCTAAAGTTTTCCATTCTTCATCTTGAGCTGTTTCATTCAATACATCATTCAATACTGAATTTTTTGTAAATGTTTTTTTCTCAACAATTTTTTTTGGTTGTGGTTTAGATTGAGTTGGTTGTTTCAATTCTGTTATTACTTCCTTGATAGCCATCGCAACTTCTTCTCTAACGATTTGTCTGATTATAGTTTTTATATTTGTTTTTTTCTTCTTCATAATTACCCTTGTTCTATTTTGTGTTTTGTACTAAGTATACTATTTAATTTTTGTTGTATAGGTGTTATTTTAGAAACCAATGGAGCACCAGTTGTATCCGTTAATGGTAATGGTGAACCATAAAATAATGAAGCAGCCTCACTAAGAGCAGCTAGAGTATCTGTTAAAACTTCTAACAATGCATCACCTAATACCATTGACTCCATTGTATCTTCTCTACCAGTTGGATTACCTATATTAAAATTTGATGTTTGAAAAATAACACTATTAGTATCGTTAACATCAGGACCTCCCGATGTTGTAAATGTCATATGTCTACCAGTAGCTATATGTGTATCTTTTCTTGATGAAAAAATAATGTCGTCAAATTTAGTATTAAAAATAATTCTATCTGAACGAAGGAAAAATTGATTTGTATCGTATTCATATAATGCTGCCGGTGGTTGACCATTAACATCTGACCAAACTTTACCTAATTTATTTACAGTGTCTGTTAAAGCATCAGAGTCTAATTGAAAATCTTCTTTTGATTCTTGGGTGACTTTATCAACATAACCATCAAAGTGTTGTTTTAAAGTTCCATTTGATGTTATACTTATTAAAGTTCCATCACCCAATGTTTCAAATTCATTATCAAAAGCTCTTTCATTTGAGATAAAAACATATGGGTTATTACTACGACTTCCAATTCTTAAACTATTCCCATGTCTCCCCTCAATCAATGTATCACCAGTCGTCTCCCTTAAAGCCTTTCCATAATCTAAGTCAGTTTTTCTTACCTTAGCTAGACGATTGAAATATAAATTTTTATTAAAATTAACTGATTCACCTTGTTCACCCCGTTCAGATGTTTCACCACCTTGAGTTGTAGGAATAGCTAACTCTGGAACTTTATATCTACTTGGATTCCAAGTTGGATTGTTTGAATCCATATTAAGTGGACCTAAGTAATAATTTACACCACCTATGTTTGTAAGTAAAACACTGTCTCCTTTAGTTGGTACATCATGCATAGTTCTAAATAGAGGATAATATCTATCTTCTTTTCCCACAGATGTAGCTTTTGTCTTAAATATTTTTTCAGAATGATGTGGTACAGCTATAATAGAATTAGTATGGTTTGGTGTTTCGTGAAATTGGTTTTCACTTGAATGTAAAACTTCAGAACAATATCCTGGAGTAAATTGAAGATACATTGGAACTGATAATTTCTTACCACCAAATCCTGCTATCTTTTTACCTGGATTTACTGTAAAGGTAGACATTTAATTACTCCCCAAATCTATTGTTTTGTTTTTTGTAGCTTCAAGTCTTTCACTTTCATTTTGTAAATCATTAACAGTATCTTGAAGTGTTCCCATCAATTCTTCTTTTTCCTCATCACTTAACAACATTGATTCATCGGAATCACCTTGTGATTTAGAAATAATTCTTTGTAGTACACCAGCGAGTTTTACCAAATGTTCATCATTACGAACAGCAGTATCCATATATTCTTTTATAATAGGTGCTACCATAACGACATCATCTATGGTTGTAATGAATCCATGTATCTCTGATATTAACAAATCGATTTGAACTTTACGCTTTGTAGTGTTTTCGTAAATATCTTTTGTTAAATCTTGGAAGGTTTTACCCTCAAATATTTCTTTTTCGTCTGCCATACAATCTCCTCTGAATGTACTTATTCATATATAAATATTAAATTTGTAAGAAATTGTATGAAATAAAAAACCCTCATTTAAGAGGGTTTAATATTTAAAAGAATGAACTTGAAGAGTTAAATAATATTGAACCAGTGTTATGATACTTATTAATTAGTTTTCTATAATGTTTCTTCAATACATTAACAACTGATGTTATATGTGTGGTTTCCACATCAGTCATTTCTCTAATTAAAATATAAAGAGCTTTTTTATTAAAGTTTTCTATATCTTCTCGTGCTTTCATTAAATCAACAATTGCATATCCTATTTTTAAATCTCTATCTTTTTTAAATATAGTGTTCATATTTGAATCAAAATATTCAACAATTTCATCTGTTAAAATACTATAATCCGATTCATTGAAACCACTATTTCTATGTTGCCTATCCAACGCATCCATTTTATCGTGAGATTTTAATTTTTTATAATTGTTATTATTATGTAGAATTAAATAATTTTTAGCCACAACTGAAAAATAACTAAATGCCTTTGAACCTTTTGTGTGGTCATATTTGTGCATATTAACTACCATAAAAGCTACAACTTCATGTTTAATATCTTCAAACCCATAATCAAAATAAGTAAATTTAAAAGTATTGATTATGTTTTCAGCAAGTTTATCAAAAGCTGCATGGATTCTTGTTTGATAAATTATATTTCTTTCACTATCATTTTCTGATGAATTATAATCTACAACAGCATCTTGCACTTCTTGTCCGAAATATACTTTTCGTTTTTTCTTTTTAACTATTTTTTTAATCTCAGCTTTTACATCATTAACTTTTTTATTTTCTTTTTTTGGCATCTTGCATCTCCTCTTCAAATATTCCATCTAAGGATAATTGAATTTGTTTTAGTTGTTCAAAGAAAAAGCCTGTTTCATCATCTGATTCATAATGTCCTTTTGAATCAACAAGTTTCATTTTTTCTGTTGAGAATTTTATCACTTGTTGTATTTCTAAAATCAATTCTTCATATTGTGTTATTCTTCTCAATGAGTAATATACCAGTACGGATGTAAAGATACTTATTAAGAAAAACAATATTGTTAAACCTATCCACATAATAATCTCCTAAGCAAACAACTCATCAAACTTTTGTTTTAAGTTGTCCACTTTTTCTTTTTCATCTTTTGTTTTTGGAACTTTTGTATTTATTGGTTCACTTGATTCACTACCTCTGTTCCATTGGTCAGATTCAATATGAGTTGCCATCATATCGGCTTGATGAAGAATGTAAGCCATATTGGTTCGTAATCCAAAGTCTGGATTGTAAGACATTAAATAAGCCTTATTAGCTTCGTCATATAAACCATCAGTTAATTTTATTCCAATGTATTCTTTATCCGTAACCTTAACACCATAGTGTTGAAGTAACCATAATCCTCTATCAGGCACTTTCATATATTGAAGTGCTGGATTGTGAGTGTAAATCTCGTCACGATTTTTTCTATGCCAGTCTGATGTTTGTGG
>Ga0181420_1000623_pt1 | contig 14069 bp, 20 predicted proteins | sample 43SPOviralmetaG_FD_130145 | JGI IMG/M metagenome (GOLD analysis project Ga0181420, IMG submission 130145) | Marine viral communities from the oligotrophic San Pedro Time Series (SPOT) site, San Pedro Channel, CA, USA - 43 SPOT_SRF_2013-05-22 | ecosystem: Environmental > Aquatic > Marine > Strait... | reverse complement strand
TTTGGCGCAGATACAGATTGCGTAGGAGATTCAAACAAAAACCGTACATTTGTTAACTTCGTAAAATTGGCAGAGTGATTAAATGAATCCTAAATTAAATAAACAAGCTATACAAAATTCTATAAAACAAATTAATAAAGTTGCGTCTTTTAGTCAAGGCGCAACTTTATCAGGATTAGCTAATAAAGAACTTAATAGAGTTTTATCTAATAAAAATTATCAAACTTTCGTTAATAAAGAATTAGCAAAAACAAAACAAGTTTTATCAAGTAATAAATCAATAGGAAATAAAATTAAATCAATTGCCACGTTTAGTGGTAAAACAGGATTAAAATTTGATGAAACTTTGTCTGAAACTAAACAAGGTTTAGCTTTAAGTTTAGCTTTGCCTCTAGGTAAAGTTACTAAACCTGTTAAAATTATTGCTAATTTACCTCAAATAAAAAGATCACAATTTCTATTAATAAAAACTCCTGAAATAATAAAAAAAACAATATTTAAAGAGCAAAAAAATTTAGCAACAAAATTAGCAAAAAAACAAGTTATAACAGCAACTCCAAAAATAACTAAACCAAAATTAACTAAAGGAGATCCTAGATCTATTAGCGATTTTATTAGTCAAGGTTTAGCAAAATCAGATAAAAAAACTATAGATTCTCTTTATAGAGGTGGAGAAACCTTTAAACCTAGTACATTATCAAAATTAAAAACTAATGTTTCTCTAGCAAAAAAATCATTATTAAAACAAAAAACACAAGGTCAAGTTGCAAAGGAAAAACTTGATTTAATACAAGGTAAAATAAAACCTAATAAAAAGGCTTTAGCATTACCATTAGCAGTGCCATTAGTTAGAAAAGAGGAATCAATTTTTTTTGATCCTGAAACTGAATTGAAACCAGCACCAGCATTAAAACCAAAACCAGCATCAAAGCCTTTACCAGGTTTAGAACCTTTACCAGCTTTAGAACCTTTACCAGCTTTAGAACCAAAGCCAAACACAGAAACAATTACAGTTCCTGATATAAGTATTCCTGAAATACCTGATACTCCTGATATATCAACTCCTGAGATAATTATTCCTGAAATAACTACTCCTGAAATAACAATACCTAATATATCAACTCCTGAGATAACTATTCCTGATATAGATAGAGAATTAGCACCTAGTCCAGCTACTGATACAGAATTAGCACCTAGTCCAGCTACTGATACAGAATTAGTACCTAGTCCAGCTATTGATACAGAATTAGCACCTAGTCCAGCTACTGATACACAATTAGCACCTAGTCCAGCTACTGATACACAATTAGCACCAAATGTAAATACTGTAGTAGAAACTGATATAATGTCACAAGTACAACAAACACAACAAACACAAACACCAACACAAACTACACCTAAAACTCCTGTTATACCTCCAATAGCTACACCTATTAAGCCTAAAACCAACTTTACAAATCAGGATAATGAAATATTTACAAATAATGATAAAGAACAAAAACCAAAGCGTGTTGAGTGGAAACAGGGAAATGTTTATAAAAACGTTGATTTACAAACAGGTAAAGAGGAAACAACTATAACGCCTGTGGGCGCTGTAAGAGGTGGCTCAACACCTAAAGACACATTCACAGTCATAGAAACTTCTACAAGCTCTCCTAAAGTGCGTAGAATCAAGCTAGAAAAGAATATAGCAATTGTTACAGGTTCAGGAATAGATTTTCAACCTATAGTAAAAGTAAAACAATTTAAATTTAAAAGTTCTAAAAAAAATAAGGGAAAAAATAAATTAATTAGGAGTACAAATTTTGAAAGATAATGCCTCAATAATAAGTTTAGTAGTAATTATATTTACTTTATTTTATGTATTAACTAATTCATTTGCTGAGTGGAGTTCCTAAAATTTGCAATTTTTAATTTTATTTGGTAAAGTTACTAATTAATGAAAAAAGTAAATTATATATCGCCCAACTAATAAAACTTTTGTAATTACTTTTTTTATTCATAATCCTCTTGTTGTTATTAGTTGGGCATTTTATTTAGGGGAGGGTGTGCAGTAACCTAATAAGATAGGTTATACCAAGCACCAGCGAAAAATTAAATAGAGTGTACATAGGAAATAAAGTCCATAAGTTTAGAGATCGAGCAACTTCTTTTGTGATGGGGTTGTGTAGGGTTCTAAGGGTAGTTTGAACTATTTACTACTTACGATAAACGCAAAAAGCAACGGAGTTATTATAACTGGAAACAGGGTGCGTAGAAATGGCATACCAGCAAGAGTGTTAATCATAGCTTTTCCTGGTAAGACTTTTAGAAGTCACTATGCCTAACAATTGACAAAACTGTCAATAGGGGGGGTAGGGTATGCTTTATTTCCTATAATCTCGGCTCTTGTTGACAAAGAGTGCTTTAGCCTCTGAAGTCATCAATTGGGTTTTAGTATAGATAAGGAGAATAAATATTATGCCTAAACCAAACTATAAACGTAATAGAGATATGTTTAACGCTTATGTTAGAGGAAACACTATGACCAAGATAGCTACAAGTTATGGTATAAGTAAACAGGCAGTATCAAAAATTATAAGTAATGTTAAAAAACACAATCAAATAAAAAGCCTTAGCAGACACTAAGGCTCAAATATTAGTTATATAGGAGTATAACCAATGAACAATATTATAAATTATCCCATACGTTATAATAAACTGTGTGGAGGCTCAGGAGAGCCATTAATCATGAATAATGATTTTCGTTTTATTTGCGTAGCTTGTACTAACGAAGTAGCAATAAAACTAGATCAAGAATTAGTAAGTAAAAGACATTATCCAAATGGAGAGCCTATAACATTTACTAAAAACAATTCAATAGATAACTATAAAAATCTAAACGATTTTATAGACAGATATAACGGAGTAGAATCATGAAAACTCTTAAATGTGTCAAATGTTCTAAATTTACTAGTAGAAATAATCTAAGAGGACAATTTTGTTATAACTGCTACATATTAACCAGGACAGAACAAATTATAGAAAGAAATTTTTTATCAAATAGATATGACTATTCAAGGAGAGTAAAATCATGGGCGTAACATACACAAAAAACAACAATGAATTTATTAAGTGTGATTTTTGTTATCAATTAAAACCAAAATATGAAACTAAAAACAATAAAATAATTTGTTTTGTTTGTTTTGATTATAGTGGTGGTTTTGATACTAAAGAGTGGCAAAAAAAATTTAAAGCAAGAGGATATAAAATAAAAAAATAACCATAAAAAATAAATAATATAAATTAGCCTATGAAAATAGGTTTTTTTATTTAAATTTATAATTAGTAATAATAATAGTTGACAACAGATATTATTTGTAGTAAGGTTAATTTAAATGAATAAATAAATAACTTAAGGAGTTATAAAAATGACAAAGGATACAAATATAAATATATATGGAGAAAATTTATGAGTAATAAAAAAATAAATAAGAATACAAAAAAAGTAACACCTGTTATCAAGCCTAAAGGTACTATAGCAGATTTACTACATCAACTTATTATAAAAGATTTTAAAAACAAGGGATTACTAAAAGATAAGGAGTAAATAATGGGTAGAAAAAAAGGCGCAACTAATAACACTAGAAATAATCTAATATTAGATTTACATAAAAAAAACTATTCTTATAATCAAATAAACAGAGAATTAATTAAAAATAATTATTTTATTTCATTACAAAGAATAGCAAAAATAATAAAACAAGACATAAGGGAGTAATAAATGTCAAATACTAAAAAAAACATAGATCACTTATTAGAATTAGATATAGAGAAATTAAAAACTCTTAGATCAGAAGCTGAAAAACTTTTAGATGATTTTCAAAAAGAAAAATTAGAACATAATAAAAATCATATTAAATGGTTAAATGATGATGAAAGAATAATTTTAAAAGAATTTTTATCCTGGTTACATAATGGAATAAACTTGCATAATGCAAAACTTCCATTTTATCAAGATTATGATGAATTGATGGTTTTGTATAAAAAGGCTATGAATTTTGCTTATGAGGAAGTATATTTAACAGATAAAATTTATAAATTTACAAAAGCAATAGAAATAAAAACAGAAGAAGAAAAATAATTTTATCTGTATCTATAAACTGAGGTTAAACCAATTCCTAAAGTTCTAGCAATATCAGTAGGACTAATACCTAATTGGTTTAGCCTCTTTATTTCTTTAATCTGAATTTTAACTTTTGTACTCCTGGATTTAGAATATTTACCCTCTTTTTTAGCTTTAGCAATTCCCTCTTTTTGTCGCTCTAACATTATTTCTCTTTCAAAGTCGTTTATTGATCCCATAAGATTTAATAATAATTTACCAGTTGGAGTAGAAGTATCTAAATTCATATCTAGTATTTTAAAAGTTACTTTTTTATTTTGTAATATATCTAAATTTTTATATAAATCATTATTAGATCTAGCGAATCTTGACAATTGACTAACTATTAAAGTATCTCCAGTTCTAACAAACTCTAAACATTTTTTTAATTCATTTCTATTTGCATAAGCAGAAACTTGTTCTTTAAATATTTTTTCGCATTTATTTTCTTTTAGTTTTTTTAGCTGGTGTTGAAATCCAGCTTCTTGCTCTATTGTTGATGTTCTAGCATATCCTACAATCATTTTCATTAACCTCCTAGACTTATTGAAAATTTTATTTTTTTCACTAAAAACTATGTTATTGGTAATATTTTTTTCTTTTTCTTTATACCCTCCCTTATTGGGTAAGTTGACATTATAAATAATGCACTTGTCATATATTGTATTTCAGGTCTTATTAATAAATCCTCAGTAAATAAACCTAGCAATAACAAACTAATAAATATATTTCTATTTATTTTCTTTTTATAAAACATATAGACTAATAAACTAAATAAATAAATAGATATAATTCCTAATTCATAATAACTAAGTAAATAAAAATTATGAGGGCGTTGAATACCAGTAGCTTGTAAATAGCCTCCTAATCCATAACCAAAAATATTAAACTTAGGTTTATTATATTCTGGAGGGTTATTAAAAGAATCTATTACTATTTCTCTAGTTCCATTTTTTGAATCTGCTACTAAAGTAGAATATCTAATCTCTATGCTAGTTTTTATTCCTAGAGGTGTAAATCTAAAGCTTGAATCTTTAGCAGTAATAATAACTAGCATAGATAAAAATAAAACTAAGGTAACAATAAATAATTTTTTATTTTTACTAATTAGAGCATATATTAAAGCAATAAAAATAGTTGATCTAGTTAAAGAACCAACTAAATAAATAGCTGATGTAATCCTAGAATATTTATTATTACTCATAAGAAACATTAATAAGCCAATTTCTCCTAATAAATAGGCATTTAGCATAACTCCTCTTGCTCTTTCGTGAGTTAATAAATCAAAGGGAATAACTAAAGTTTGAATTAATAAAACAGAACATATTAAACCTGGTATATGTTTTTTAAAAGTAGTAGGAGGTATTGGAGGCGCTGGTTTAATAGGTTTAGTTTGTTTTACAGTAATTGCATAGTTTACAAAAATACTTAAGAATAATAGTCTAAATGTAATAATTAAATGTAAATTTGGATTTTCACTAAAAAAAGAGGCAGTTACTAAAAACAAAATGAGTAATAATACCTTTTTAGGTATTCTATAGCCTTTATAAGTTAGATAAATTCCAAATATTATAAAAAATAAATCAGAAATTACCCATAAACTACTAACTGAACCTATAGCTACAAAAATAGTAGAAATAAAAATCATAAAGTATTAACATAATCAACTATAGGAAATCTGCCTGATTGTGCTGGATATTCTTTTATTCCAAAACCTTTTAACGTTGATTTTATTTTTCTAAAATCCCAGTCAGGGAAATTTTCATATTGAGCCATTAATTTCTGAAGTTGTCTAAGAGTAGTTGCCTCTTTTTTTTCTTGCTTCACTAACAATACTAATAATTGCTCAAATTGATTTACTATATCTAGTTCTCTTTTTTTTCTAAAATCGTCACTAGTTATAAACATAGAATCGCTAGCACTAACCTTAAAAGTAGTATCAGATAATCCATAATATCTATGGGCGCATAACTCGGCTTTGGCTAATTGTTTTCCAGCTTGTCTAGTTTGTGATTGAAAAGTTAAATCAAAAAAAATATTATGTCTTTTTTTTGTTTCTCTACAATCTGCGCTAACCTGAAATTTATTGCCATTTTCATTTACTAAATATTTTTTTTCTTGATGGTGTTCTTTAAAAGTTCCATTGGTATAAGCATCACACAAATTAGATTTTATAAATTTATCATGCTTGTTAACATAATCATCTTTTACCCAGTTTGATTTACCTGACTGAGGCAAAATATCTATAATAATATCAGTTTGAGCCTTAATAGAATAAGATAATCCGTGTTCATTTTGAGTAGTCCAAATAATATTAATTCCTTGATGTCCAGCTTGCATTAAGTTATTAGCTAATAATCTTTGAAAAGCAGAACCTGAGGCTCTATTATCAAAAATAGTTTTAGCCTCATCTATAAATAATAAACAGTTGTTTAAATATTCAGGATCTTGCTCAGTTAATATAGTAATATCATCTATTTTATGTCCAAATGCTAGATTCCCCATGTGAAATATTTTCATTGGTTTATAATCAGGAAAATTATTCTTATAAAATTCGTTTCTATTCCAAATATCAAAACATAATTTAGATGCTAATAAAGTTTTTCCAGTTCTTTTAGCGCCTAATATTCCTATAGTCATCGTTTCTCCTAACAATGTATCTACAGGCTGAAATTTGTTTTTATCTATTGTAGTTGTCATGAGTTCATTTCCATTAAATTTCCTAAGACTGAAATATTAGCTAATAATAAACCAGCTATAACTAATAAACCAAAACCTACTTTAACAACTTCAGGTTTAATACCTCCATAAAAATCCTGGTTTAAAATTTCAATATCGCTTGTATCGTTCATATATGATATTTTGTGAGGCGTTGCATTTTCAGGAGGCTCTATAGTAAATGGATTAAATACTATCGGATTATTAATTTTTAATTCGTCTATAATATATTCTTTTTGTTTACCATTTACCCATAATGATTCATTTGGTAAAAAATCGGCTATTTTTTTATCCCAGTATGAAATATAAATTTCAGTTTGACCGTTAATATCATCAGGGGTTAATATTCTAGTAACCTTAACATATTTTGATTTAACGTCTTGATACCAAAAAAAGAAACTACCAACTAAACCAAACACTAAAAACAAGCTAGAAAAAACTATATTTCCTAATAAAATACAAACTACTCCTAACATTACTCCCATAAATAAAGCCATATAAACTAGAGGAGTTGTAAAAAAAGAAATATGAAATTGTGGAATGTTAGTATTAGGAAACTCCTCATTTATAAATCTATCTTTTTTTATTTTATATTCTTTATTCTCTCCCCTATTATGAAACTTACATTTTTTTTCTAAATGATCTTGCAAGTTATCAGGTTTTATAAATGTTGAATTACATTTATTATAAATACAATTAATTTTCCCTTTCATTAAAACCCTCCTAAACTTTTTTTAAATGCTGGAATAATAATTGGAATACCCATAATACATAAATTAAGTAACAATCCTAAACAAACATAAGTAAATATTTTTGTGTTAATATCTGTGTTCTGTTTAGTTCCAGCTTTTCTATTAGCCTCTAATTCATTATTTTTATTTAATATAGCTAGTGTTTCTCCTTGCTCATATTTCGTAGGTCTTTTATCTCTATAAGATAAATTAAATGTTTTAGATAAATTTAATGGGTATCCATCGTCGGAAGTATGCCATTGAGATTGATAGATTTTATTAGGAAATTTATTAGGAAAAAATCCGAATAAAACAGGCTCACTAACTATAACCTGGTTTTCAGGATTAGAAAAAAAAGCTAGATCATCTACTTGATAAGCCTGAGAAACTTTTAACAATCCCTTTTTTTCTATTATAGTTTTATTTGAATTAAATATTTTTAAAATCATATTATTACTCCTTAGTTTTATGATTCACGTTTAGTTAAATTTCCTCCTAATCTTTTTAGTGGGTTTATTATTCTCTCACTAAAACCAACAGCACCTCCAGTAAATCCAGCTAGTGCCTGGTTTCCATTGTGACCATTAATAGTAGTATTTCCATAACCTGTATATAAAGCCAATTGAGAAGTTAAAGACAATTGCGCACCAGCGCCTAACTCATCAGAGATAACTTCGCCTTTCATTTTTTTTAATTCAACGTCTTTAGAAAATGATCTAGCCATTGCAGTAATTTGTTTTTCATGATGTATACCACGTTTTAAACTACTGATTAAATCAGTTCCAGCGCCTCCATAGAAATCTTTTATATTTTCTGCGTACTCATTATTATTATTATTATTAAATCCTATTGTTGAATCTAAGCTATGACTCATTGATTCTAATAAACTTTTATTATCATTTACCATAATTTTTTATTTCTCTTTTCCAAATTTCCAACCTCCTGAGTTTTTGCCTGAGTTTTTGATATCGATGATTTCGCAAACGTATTCCATCTATAAAATATTTTTCAATGGTCTTAGCGTACTCATTATGATTATCATTATTAATATTATCTTTACTCATAAAATTCTCCTTGCCTACACGCGCACACGCACACGCGAGGGTAAATATTTATTTAGTAAGGTCATTTGTTTCCTATACTCAATATATAAATCTAGATAAAACTATATAAACAATATAGTTAAGAATTTTTTTATATATTTTCCAACGATTATAACACAATTCGTAATATAAGCATTTATAATAATGGGAAATAGTAAATATATATAACAAAAATAACTTAATAGATGAATTTTAATATATACTATTTACTTAATTCGTAATTTACTATTAAGATAGAGAATATGATAGGTAAAGGTTTATCAGGAATAGTTATGTTAGGTTTAGGATTTATACTCCTAGCTACAACTCTGCCTGATATGGTTACAAGGTCTGAAACAGTACGAACCAATCCAGCTAATCAAACAGGTTTAGCCTGTAGTACTGGTGGTTCTACAACTTGTGATATTACTTTACCTAATGAACATGCTTATCCTGACGTAACTGGATTAGTTTTAACAGAAACTTCTCCTAGTTCTCAGGTGGTCGATAGCACAAAATATACTATCGGTTCAGATAGTAAAACAGTTTCTCTAACAGGTTTAACCTCCTCAACATCTTATATTTTTACTGCTGACTATAAAACAGTAGATTCAAATATATCAGGCTCATTAAATCAATTGCTAAGGGCATTCCCATTATTATTAGTTGTTGGTTTATTAGGAGTAGTTGTTTTTGGAGTACATAAATCTTATCAGAGAGTATAGGAAATTATAAAATGCAGATTAATAAAATTACTGCCATAATCGGAAGTGTAGTAGTCCTTGTTGCATTTCTTGCAATCTTGCCTACGATTATTTCGTCAACAGTAACTGCTGGCGCCAGTACAGGCATAGATTCAGCAACTAAATCAATAGTTGATCTTATTCCTCTTGTAGCTGTAGTCGGTGGCATAGGTGTGGCCGGCTTGATAGCAGTATCAGCAGTTCGAGGAAAATAACACTTAAAAATATTATGTTTAGGTTAGTTTTTGGTAATCATACTAGCCTAAACAAATAAGGATAATAAATGACTTTTTTAATGTTGATTATCGCTAGTTTATGTTCTTTTTGGTTAGCTGGTGAAATACAAACAAAAAGCGAAACGCTCATAACCTGGGCGTGTTATGGTTTAAGCGCCTCTTTTTTGGCTAGAGGATTTTTAGAGGCTTATTTTATAGCCATAGGTAAAGAGGAATAATGAAACTAAAAACTCTTATTATATTTTTTCTTTTAGCTACTACTTTAGTAGCTACTCCTGTTTTTAGTGCAAGTCAAACTTATAACGTAGAGATAAATGAGGCTTACGTTTTTAGAAATATATTAACTGATGAATTAATATCTAATAACAATGAGGGAGATTTATTTATATTAGTTAGATACAATCTCCCAGCCTCCTCAACTGATTTAGCTAGTGTTGATGAGTGGTGCGCACAAGTTAGAGATAATACAGGGTGTACTTCTACAGGCTCAATATATGTCGATCCAATATTTCCAAATACAATTAATGAGGGAGTTGCATTTGCTACAGTCTATAAAGATGGAATTGCAACCTCAATAACACAGCAAGAACCATTAAAACGTATAGGTCATGGTTTATCAGGAATATATGTTGATGCTGGTCATAATATAACCTTTGGAAATGCAAGTACTGAAGTTTGTATAGAATCCTCAACTGCTATAGCTACTCCAAAAACTCAAAACTGTTTATTTCCAACGTGGGTAGGTGGTGTAGGTTCTCAATCTGATCAAAAAGATAGACTTACTAATTTATTATCAGGGTTAGGCTCTCCTATAAAAAATCTTGAAAGTGCTTTGTATATGCCTCAGTTCGCTTTGCTTTCTCCTTTAGGCAAGATAACTCCTCTAGGAAGTGCTTATACCTCAGAGGCGTTAAGCTTTATGAGTAGCATTATACCTGGCGCTTTTCAAATTGGTGCAGAGGCAGTATTAAATTCTAGTATCGTTGTAAATCCTACTCCTGATTCTGCTTTTCAACAGGAATTAGATATTGCCTCTAAAAACTTAACAGATAATTTAGATAAAGTTGGAGGCGCTTATCTTGGTATGAGTGGAAGTGCATTTGCAACTATATTTATGGCAATAATAGGAATATTTTTAGCTGGTGCATTATATAGCGCTACTAATAATGGTTATATGAGTTTAGTAGGGTTTACTTTACCTATGACAATTGGTTTATATTTCAGAGCGCCTACTATCTCTGCTATGTTCGGATTAATAGTAATTATGGGCGCTTTTGCTATTTGGTATATGATAAGGAAAGTTCCTCAATGAGTTATAGATTATTAGCTGGTTTTTCTATGATATGGGCATTAATGAGTATGCTAGGATTTATTAGCGAAAAATCTTTAACAGATTCATCTTTAGCATTTGATAATTTAACAAATACTATAAACGTTCCTACTACTATAACTATAAATGAGCCTATAGTTGAGGAGGATAAAAACTTTATAGAGTCTACTGCTGACACTGTTGGCTCATGGTTCGGATCAGTTGGAAAAACTATTGCTCAACCTTTTGAATTTGCTAAACAAGGAACAGGTTGGTTAAAAAACATGGTTCAAGTTGCAACTCTTGACTTCGATTATCTTAATCAGGGTTGGTTGCAATTTTTACGTTATTTTATGTTAGCTTTATCAACTCCTATAGTATTTATGGCAGTTAGAGAGGCTAGTCAAATGCTAGGTCAAGTAATGGGAGGAATTGGAGGAGTGTTCAGAATATGATATCAAAAATTAAAACTCCTAATAAATTAGGTTTAGCAGTAGCCTTAATATTCGCTAGTATGTTAATGCTTTATAATCCTGATTACAATTCTTGCGTTGCTCATGCCTCAGATAATAATATAAGTGATTTTTGTTATAGATTAGATGTATCTGTAACTAATAATACTGGCTCTGATTTAACTGATAAGCCTATAAGAGTTGAGATACCAACATTATCATATATAAATAATAAACAAATGGATTCTAGAGGTTGGGATTTAAGACCAACACAAGGAGGCTTTGGAAATGAAATAGATTTATTAACAATTAACACTAATAATAATCAATCTCCATTTTATATAACTTTTGAATCAATACCTAAAGATGAAACTAGAATTGCACGTTTATATTTAGGAAACAATGAACAAAAAAGAAATCAAGGTATTATATTTACAGGTAATGAAAATTTAAATCATGCTTATGATTCTCATTTTGCTATAACTGATAATTTAAAAATAGATGTAGAGTTAGAAGTTTTAGATTCAACTGCTCATACTGGGGATATTATAAAACTCTTTAATTCTAATCAGGGTTATAGATTATCATTTTTAGATGATTCAGGAACATTAAAATTAAGAGCAGAAGTTAATGGAGATGCTTGTAACTATACATGGAATACAAGCTGGAATAATACAAATAAATTAATAACTTATAGATTTTTAGCAGATACTGGAAACGATTTATTTATTGATGTAGATGGGGTTAACGTTATGGCTTGTGATACTGATGAACCATCTATAACTATTCCTACTAGTACTCTTGATATTGGAAATAATACTCTAAAAAATACAATTATTAGAGATATAAAAATATTTGAGGGAACAACTGAAAAGGCAAATTATGGCTTTGATTTTAACACACTATCAGAAACATCTAAAACCAATCCTAATTATTCAGGTATAGCTAATGATTATTCAAGCAATAATAAACATTTAACATATACATTTGTTAGAGATCAATCTAATATAAATGCCTCAGTTGGTGGTTTAGTTTTTACTTCAACTGGTGCTAGTGCTTTATTAGATACACAAAACATAGATATTATTTCAGGTAAATTTGGAGGAAATGATATTTATAATAATACTGCTAATACTAATGCTTTTGGTTATGATTTATTAGCTACAGGTATGAACAACATGGGTATTCCTAATAATCTAGGGTTTACTATATTTTTTACAGGCTTTGCTCTTATATTTGGTTTAAGTGCTTTTGTTTATACAAAGTCCATAACTATAACTACGTTTAGTATGGCTCTACCTTATTCATACGCCTCAATAAATGGGTTTATTCCTTATTGGTGGTTAATTATTTTCTTATTAGTAATGGTCACAAGTTATGGCGCTACTAAATGGAGTGAATCATCTTGATTTATTTACTAGTAATTATTTTTTCAGGAATCACAGGGTATTTATTCTGTGAGCAAAATTATACAAACGTAAGGAGTTTTTTAAATGCTATCTGATGAAAAAAGATTCGCAGTATCTAACGCAATACTGTTAATGTCTATAGGTTTACTTGCGTTTGTTTTTATGAATAATAATACTAATTGTGTACAAGGTGCTAGTGGAAGTTGTAATGTGGGAGATACTGAAGTTTTTGGAGATAGTGTAGAAGTTGGAGGAAGTGTAATATTAGAGGGTGCTACTGCTGATGATCATGAAACTACAATAAGTGTAGTTGATCCTACTGCTGATAGAACAATAACTATTCCAAATGTTTCAGGTTATGTTGCGTTACCTGTAGATGAGGGAGTAGCTGGTAAGGTTTTAACTTCAGGTGGTGCTAATGCCAATGCTACATGGGAGGATTCAGGAGGTGGAATTGCAGTTGCTGAAACATGGAGATTAACAGCTAATATAACTGCTACTGGTTCATATACTCCAGGTAGTGAAAAATGGGAGGCTGACGATACGACAACTTATAGCAAAGTAGGAGGAAGTTCTATAACAAAAACTTATAATCCAACCTCAGGCGCTGGATTTACTGGTGATGTTTGGAGTTTTGGAGAAACTGGAATTTATCTAGTTGATTTTACTTGTAATTTAACAAGTGCTAATAATAACACTTTTTCAGGTTTGATTTATGCGTATACAACTTCCGATAGTTGGGCAACAAATCACGAGAGGGCAAGAATACAAAAAAGGTATTCGGCAACTTCAGGAGGTGGCGCTGTATCGCCTGAAAACATGGATACAATGTCGGCATCATTTATATTTGATGTAAATAATACAACAACTGATCAATTTGGTTTACAGTTCAATTTTGGCGCAGATACAGATTGCGTAGGAGATTCAAACAAAAACCGTACATTTGTTAACTTCGTAAAATTGGCAGAGTGATTAAATGAATCCTAAATTAAATAAACAAGCTATTACAAATAGCATTAAACAGATTAATAAAGTTGCGTCTTTTACACAGGGTGCAACTTTATCAGGAGTAGCTAGTAAAGAATTTAATAGGGTTTTATCTAATAAAAATTATCAAAATTTCGTTAATAAAGAATTAGCAAAAACAAAACAAGTTTTATCAAGTAATAAATCAATAGGAAATAAAATTAAATCGATTGCCACGTTTAGTGGTAAAACAGGATTAAAATTTGATGAAACTTTGTC
>Ga0181420_1000622_pt1 | contig 14072 bp, 21 predicted proteins | sample 43SPOviralmetaG_FD_130145 | JGI IMG/M metagenome (GOLD analysis project Ga0181420, IMG submission 130145) | Marine viral communities from the oligotrophic San Pedro Time Series (SPOT) site, San Pedro Channel, CA, USA - 43 SPOT_SRF_2013-05-22 | ecosystem: Environmental > Aquatic > Marine > Strait... | reverse complement strand
TACCAACTGAGCTACTCAAGCAATAAACTGGTGGAGCGAATAGGAATCGAACCTACGACCTACTGGATGCAAACCAGTCGCTCTCCCTACTGAGCTACCGCCCCAAAATCTTTTCATAACATTTTTCACAAAATTCAGGATCAACTGTTAGTAATTGATCTTTTGTCATACTTGGTCTACCTGCTAGATTAGTTGCAACATAAAGTTGAACGTCTTCTTCAATATAGACACCACATTTGGAACATTTACCTGGTCCAAACATTTTTTTAAATTCAACTGACATCTTCGTAAACTACGTCCATGAGTTCTTCAAACATTGTCCTAAAGTTTTCTTTAGATATAAAACTAGCATCATGTTTAATCTGATTCTTTCTATAAACATCATACGCTTTATCTAATTGACTTTCTAAATATAAAATCATAATTCAAAATCTGGCGGGATGGAGTCGCTGTCAATACTACAAGAGTAAGGTATAAAAATGTGCTCTTTGTATATGGTCGTACTCCTGTCCCTGCCCGAGAGTCAAGCTCCCCTATTGTTCTCTGTATTTTCGAATTGCTTCAAAAATAATATAACCTAATAACACCCATAATCCTATATTGAATAATAACTCAATAGAATTTACAGGTAACCAAAATAAATTGTATAAAAATTCCATTACCATTTCTCCTTGCCAACTATCTTACCTTGTTCATAATCCATATAACTACTTTGTGTTTCAAAGTTAGTCGGATTATGATCTGTACCGACGTAAGTAAATTTTGAATATGATGTTGAAGGATTGATATGATCAAATTCTCTCTCACATTCACAATCATGTTTAACACTATACTTACCGATATCTAAATTAGTACCATAGATCAACTCACCGTTGTCCATTTTCATGTAGAGCATGTCTGATATACTAGGCATCTATATTATCCTCTCAAGTATAAAAACTAATGGAATGAATACATACAATCCTAATAGTAATCTTTCAGCTCTTTTAAATTGTTTTTCTGTAGGCATTATATACCACCTCTAGTGTAAGCTCTAAGTAATTCTTCACCTGTAATAGCTTCACCCATCATAATTTTTTTCTTAGATTTTATAATTGTTCTTTCTATTCTACCATCATTATATGATACATCTATGACTGGTCCATTATCTGTGTCTTCTGGTCTATCGTCATACCACATAGACTTTAGTTGGTGAGAATGTACTGTTTTAACACCATTCGCCCACTTCTCAGCTTCTAATCTTAATCTTTGTCTTTCGACTCTATCTTCATATTGTCCCATACTAGTATTTATCTCCCACAAAAGTCGCGATGATAGTAAAAATCCCTACCCCTTTCGAGGTAGGAATCGAGGTAAAACCTTTAAAATATATTTTCATCACTATCCGGATCTTCGTAATCTGACTGAGCTTGTTGTTCAGCTTCATGTTGTTTTTGTAACTCAGCTATTTGTTCTTCATAAGAAGGACCTTCTTCTTCGACTTGTGCATCAGCATCCACTTTAGTATAAAGGTCTATGAATGTTGATTTAGTTTCAGAATCAAATCTTGAAACACACATTTCTATTGATTTCAATTTATTCTCAAACATTTTGAAAGCTTCTGTAATAGCAACTAGTCTTCTAGTTGAAATCAGTTCATCAATAGCACCTTCGTAAAAACTTTTTCTGATTACATCAGCCCAAGTCACTAAGTTAGTAGCGAACTCCTCAGTATCGTTCAATTCAAGTTTCTCAAACTGTTTAACGAGAATTTTTTTCTCGATAGCGTTTGAAGGATATTCTTGTTCTAAAGTAACTTTGAACCTTTCCAAGAAAGCTTCATTCAGAACATTAGTTCCAATAAATCTTCCATCATCTGAACCTTTACCTTTAGTATTCGCTGTCGCGATAACAGTAAATCCTTGTTCAGGATAAATAAACTCACCTGTCTTTTTGTTAAGATAAGGTTTACCTTCAAGTATTGATTGAAGACACATAATTTTGTTTGACGCTAAATCAATTTCGTCAATCAGAAGAACAGCACCTTTTCTCATAGCTTTGAGAACTGGACCTTCTCTGAAAACAATGTTTCCATCAACTAAAGTATTTGAACCGATCAAATCATCTTCATCAGTTTCTACTGTAACATTGACTCTATAACACTCTCTTTTGAGTTGAGCACATACTTGTTCAACCATCATTGTTTTACCATTACCTGATAATCCTGTAATGAAGACTGGAAAAAATATTCCTGAACTAATCATTGTTTTTAAATCTTTGAAATGTCCAAATTGAACATACTCAGCGACCTTCTCAGGAACTACTATAATATCATTAATGATACTCGGAGCTCCTACAGTTGTAACTGGTAGATCAACTACATTATTTTGAACAGCGATACCCGCCATTTCAAGTGAATAAGTCCCATGACCTACTCTGTAATCTTTTTTCGTCAACCAAGACGGAAAAGGACACCCTGTTTCTTTTACCACATTTTTAATCTGTGATGTTGAAAACTCGGACTGACCTGGATATACCTCACCAGCCGCGTTTATAAATTTTTCATGTTGTGCCGTCACTTTAATCATAATATTTTTTACCTCTTTCTTATTAATCATTTCAAACTATATACATAGTATAACAAAAGTGTACCTGCGGTTTCAAGTTTTTTATCATACTGCCATTTGTGAAACAAACTGATTTAGTATAACCCTCTGTTTCATTTTACTATTCCCTGCTTTAACAAGAGCTCTTTTTAAAGTCCCTTTGTTAGCTCCTTCGTCTATTGATTTTACATTGAGTTCATCTTCATTGTAATTCAATTTTAATTTCTTTTGATTGATTAGAATCGCTAAGTCATAAGCACCATCTGTAAATGATGTTGAAAGATTGTTGTATGCTGTTCTATGTTTATCGTAATCTTCACCATACGGATCAACTTGAGTACCACAGAAGTTTTGACCTTCCCAAATAATACTAGTACCTTTACATTGAGTTATGTAGAACCCGATAGTTCTAACACCAACTGTTTCTTGAATCCAACCTAAAAGTTGATGAGTCGCTCTATAACTATTTCTATTACTCATTTTGAAAACTCTATTAATTTGTCTATCGACAATATGAGCGTTACCTGTCATACAACCATGTGAGGATCCATCAGTCAATGTAATTAGACTAACAATATCTAAATTGTGATTAGATTTAAAATCTTTTAGATAATCTCTCATTAGAACTAAAGAATGATCAAGTGGTGTACCGCTCAAATTTAATTGCATTGGTGTGTAAAAGTCTATATCAAACCCAGCGTCTTCATCATAATAACTCCATCTACTCTCAATAGAATCAGCTAGTTGAAACCAATTTTCCATCGCTCTTTGAAATTCTGATTTATTCATTTGATCAGTATAAACTTCTAGTAAACTAACATTTCCAAGTGATATTGAATTCTCAACTGATTTTCCAAAAAGTCTCTCATTTCTGTAATCTTTGATATCTTCTTCAATTTTTCTGTATTCGTCTGAACCATACTCAGCATCTGTCCAAGCTTTTTGAAGAGATTCTGGAAGATCATTATTTCTACTATAACCATCTGAGAAAGCATACAATCTGAAAGGTATTGAAAGTCTTCTACAAAACATTGAAAGTAAAGTAGCTTGTTCTACTGTCGCTTTGACTGATCCTGACATTGAACCCGACCAATCAAGTAACATAACAACACCATGATTTTTACCTTCAGGAGTTACTTGAATTCTATTGAAGATATCATCTTTTAATTTATAGAAATGAAGTTTATCCATATTCAGTTCACCTGATTTAGAAGACCAACTTCTTTTGTAATCAGCGGCCGCTTTCTTCATTTCGAATTCTTTAACCATATAGTTGATGATCTTTTTATTTGATTCTTGAAATTCTTTTACAGAAGGTCTAACTAGTTCTCTATCAAAAGTACCTCTGTCTGTAGAAGACATAATAGAATCAATTTTTTTGTGATCTACAATGTAATTTTCATATTTCATTTTAGTAGGAATTTCATAGTACTTAGGTTCTCCACTATAACTATTTACATCATCTTCATAAAGGTCTGATTCTTTTTCTCTGAATGATTCATCAGTTTCAGATTTATTCATTTGATCTTCTAATTTTTCTTCTAGAGATTTTCCAGGATTTTTCTTGTCATTTTTTGTCTCTGACTGACCTTGTGTTTCTTCTTCGTCTTCTACATCACCTTCTGAACCATCAGTAGAATTAGAATTTTCATCTGAATCCTTTGAATCATCAGTATCAGCTTTCGCGTCAGAACCATCTTGATCTGAATCTTCTTCATTTGAATCATCAGCTTCGACTGTCATTGAATCACCTGATTCTTGTTCTTCTTCGTCTTCTTCGATTCCTAAATCTTCCATCATGTCTAAGACTTGTTGATCAGTCATAGATTCTAATTCTTCTTCTGTGATTTCTTTTTGTCTTTCAAACAATTCAAGAGCTAACTCTGTAACTTCTTCGAAAGTTTCTAATTTATTACATCTATCAATGTAAGGTTGTTCTTCATCATTGAATTCAATTTGTGTTACTGAACCTATTATGAAATAAAGATTAATTCTATCGATAAAATTCATTGAATGAATATCTTTACCTCTAATTCCAAAGAAATCTTTATTAGCCAATTCTTTATAACCCGCGTAGAATGATTTTCTCAAACCCGGATATTTTGATTTAATAGCTTTCTCGATTCTTACATCTTCGATAACATTTAAGTATCCTTTAAACATCATACCTTTATCAGAAACAGCACCGTGCCATCCTTCTAGAGGAGTATTCAAAGCATGTCCTACTTCATGACCCATAAAAAGATCAGTAAGTTGAGGACTCATATCACCTTTAAGTATCGGACAACATAGTGTTCTTGATTTGATATCAAAGTAAGCTGTCGGAACTTTTTTATGAATAACAGTAATATTTTCAGTAGCCATTAACTTGGCTAGAATGTCTTTATTTGTATTTTGAATTTCGATCATGTTTATATTATATCAAAAGTGTACCCGCGGTTACAAGTATTAATGAAATATCCTCGATACACCATTAATTACAATAGTATCAATATGAACTTCTCCACGAATATCCATGAAACCACGACTTATAAGAGAATCACACATCTTATTCCATGAATCATTTATAGTAACTCGATTGTTATCAGTAGCTAATTTAGCTTCTGTATCTGTTAATGGAATTGTAATAACACCAACATCTTCTAAACCAACGAATCTACCCGATATTGAATTTTTTGACATAATTTACCTCTTTATTTTTAGATTATGTACATATTATATCAAAAGTGTACCTGCGGTTACAAGTTTATTTACATAAATTCAAACCAAGATGTGATGATATATTTTGTAGTCTTAGATTTTAGACCACAATGATAAAACGGAAGGCCTGCTGGCCAGATGGCTACATAACCTGTTGTAGGAGATAAAGCTGTACCCGCCATCGGAAATACTGTTTCTCCATCTTCTACATCATTTAGATAAACAATAACAGCTAGATACTTTTTATAATGTTCTTGACCTGATTCTATATGAACAGCAGGATATCCTTTATCTTCTGGTGAATACTTCTGTATTTGTAAAGATCGAAACCCTGTATTATGTATCTCTGTTAATGGTCTATCAAAAGGTTTATAATCATTATGACATAATGAATGTAGATGTTCTTCATATTCAATACCTAATGGATATAGATTTTCAAATAGATGATTTTTATAGTCTAAAGCGTCAGGTCTTGGATCACCGATTAACTGCATCTGATCAGCTTGTTTTCTATGATCATCTGTTCTGTAATGTAAACTATTTTCGAAATATGTTATTAAATCTTCACACCAATCACTTGAGAATACTTTCTTACTGTAGATACAATCTGATAAAGATGAACTATTACTAGCTTTTAGTGTGTAGTGTAAGTTCATTATAAAGCGAATCTAGCTTTAAACTTTTCTTTACCTCGACTTCTCATCTTCTGTATCTTCTTGGCTTTTTCAAAAGCTCTCATTCTAGACAATTTACCAACTCTGTCAATCATTAAGATCCCGTCTAAATGATCTAATTCATGTTGAAATACTCGACCAGTTAAACCATCGGCTAGTTGACCTTCTTCTTCTTGTAATTCATTTAAATATTGTATAGCTACATGAGAAGGTCGTACAACTCTAACAAAAACATCAGGTAGTGATAAACAACCTTCTTCCATTGTATTCATTTCTGGTGAAAAATCTTTTATTACCGGATTAAAACAAACTACAGAGGTAGCTTTAGTTTCACCTCTCATAGCGAATACTCTTGTCTTATAACCTATCTGATTAGCTGATACACCCAATCCAGAATTCAAGAACATAGCTTCTATTAATTCTTTCTTCAATTCTAAAGGGTCTACAATCGGATTTTCGAAATCAAATTCTGGACATTTTTCTCTTAATTCTTTATCTGTTTTTACTATCATTTTATCTTACTAAAATTATTGGTTTTTTCAAACTCAATTATGTTATTAAATTTCTCATTCATTGATTCACCTTTATGTGATATAATAAATGTATTTGTATTATCATCTAGTGTATGAAGTATTTTTAAGAATTCGTCTGTACCACCTTCATCAAGTGAACTATCAAAAACTTCATCAAGAATCAATAAATTTGTATTTACTGAATTCTTTAACTTCGCTATAGCTCTCCATGTGAATAACAATGATAAATCAATTCTCATTTTCTCACCTTCACTAAATGATGAATAAGAAAAATTATCTCTATATCTAGATTTAATTTCTTCGTTAAATTCTTCATCAAGTTCAAACTGTACAAAAAACTCCATACTCGCTAAATACTTGTTGATCAACTTGTTCATGATCGGTAAGTACTGTCTTATAATCTTTGTTTTAATACCACTATCTCTCAATAGTAATTCAGCTAAATCATGATAATGTTTACTATCTGATATATCAGCGTCCATACCTTGTAGTACATCTAAAGCTTTACGATATTTATCTAATTTCTCTCTATCGTCTTCGGTATGTTCTTGTTGTACAAGTTCATCAATTTGTTTTTGAACTTTATTATTATATTGTTCATTAGTAGAAATTAGATTCTGTTCTTTCTGTATGTCAGACTGTTTAGCAAATATTTCTGCTTGTACTTTAGAGATTTCTTCAAGTCTACTATTAATTTCTTCTATTGTTTTACTTCTTTCATCAAGTTTTACATCAAGGTCTTTTAGACTTTCTGTAGTATCTGTACATATGTGTTCTTTATGATCTGATTCTATATCTTGTTTACAAGTAGGACATTCATCATTATCTTCATAGAACTTCAACTCTTTGATAAACTTCTTTCTTTCTGATTCGAATTGTCTTTCATCACTCAAAGTCTGTTGAAGTTTTTCTCTTATTTCTTTTTCATCATTAATAGTGTCTTGAAGTTTTTCTACAGCTGTCATTTCAAAACTAATAGTTGCTCTATGATCAAAAATTTGTTTATCGTGTTCTATGATATCTTTAGAAAGTTTATCGATCATTTCATCACGATTTTCTTCTAATCTTTTCATAGCTTCTTCTTGACCTTGAATCTTAGCTTCACCGATCTTGATATTATTTCTTATCTCTTTTTGATCATTAATCAATGTAGATAATCTTTGTCTTAAACAATCTTTCATTACAGAAAATATTTGAATATCAAGTATGTCTTCTATAATTGCTCGTCTTTCAGGTGTATTCAATTGCATGAAAGGTGTGAATGTAGAACTTCCTAAGACAACAACTTGAGTAAATGACTTGTAGTTCAATTTAAGTATTTGTTGTTCTAATATAGCTTGATAATCTCTTACTGACGCGTCTTGATGCATAAGTTTACCGTCACGATATATTTCAAACTTATTCGGTTTGATACTTCTCATGATACGATATCTATTTCTACCGATCTGAAATTCTACTTCTACTACTAATTGTTTCTGATTAATAGAGTTAACTAAAGCTGTCTTTGGTATTTTTCTAAACGCTCTACCGAATAGAGCGAAAGTCAAAGCGTCTAATAGTGTAGATTTACCTGAACCGTTTGCACCGATAATAAGTGATGTCTTTTTTCTAGATAAGTCTATCTCTGTAAATTCATTACCTGTAGATAGAAAATTTTTATATCTTACTTTATGAAATTTTATCATACATTATTTAACTAACTTTGGACCTGGAGGTGTAATTATAGAACTGAACGCTTCTTGATATTGATTAAGTAATTTTTGTTCAGGATCTACTGTCCATACAATATTATCAGGATTAAGTGAAATATTACCTTCTCCGAGAATGTTGTAAGGAAACAAATTTACTTTAGGTCCTTGTCCTTCAACTGCTTGTTGGTGAATGAAAAGAGGATTCTCCATTTCATTATTTTTATTGATATCGGCGATTAACATTTCACCTGTTACTAATTGTATTATTTTTATCATACTAAAATATCTAAACTTTCGGTGTATAATGATCTCATTAAACTATCAAGTTTAGCTTTATCTCCATCTATATTTAAACTGTCAATGTGTTTTGTCAAAATTGTTAATGTATCTTCGGCATCACCGACTAACTCGTCTTCGTTTAGAACATCTAAGTTACTATGATCTTCTACAACTTTTAAGTCAGCTGGGTTCGCTTTGATAAGTTCTTCAACAAACACATCAAACCAGTAAGGTTCATTTTTATTCGTAACAATAACCTTCACGAATGTATTTTCTAATTGACTAAAATCTTTCTTTTTAATAGTCATTAGTGTTTCATCTGTATCATCATAAAATACTTTATGAAACATTTTAAGAGAGTTTTTAACCATCTCTACTTCTCTTGTCTCTGTATCAAAGACATGAAAGAATTTGTCGTCACCAAAGTCATTCCATGTGAATTCCATTTGTGATCCTAAATATCTAATATTACCTAATTGTGATTTATGATGAAAATGACCTGAGAAAACTTGTTCGAATCTTTCGAACCATGAAGCGGGAGTACCACCACCATGAAAATGTCCAGGTCCTACCATACCACCATTTACTTCTAAATGTGACATAACAAAAGGTGCTGATGTTAATTGTAAAAATTCTTCTACTTCTTCTTCATTTTCTGAATTAATCCAAGGTAACAACGCGATCTCTAAACCGTCATAATCTTTTGTTATCGGATCTTTGTATACATTTACATTGTCAAAATTAAGAAGATAGTCAGGACTATTCAATTCATTTGTTGATTTAAAATAGATATCATGATTACCAACAATTAAGTCCATAGTAATCCCTCTATCTTTCATAGGTTCTATGAAATGTTCATAGTTCTTATGTAATGAATAGAAATTCACATCTCGTCTACGATCAAAGTAATCTCCTAGATGTATAATTTTTTTGATGTTGTGTTTATCTAAGTACGGAAAGAAGACATCTTTATAGAATCTTCCTTGGTACTCTGCAAACATTTGATTGTTATTACGAACTCCACAATGAGTATCGTTTAGCAAAGCTATTTTCATAATGTATTACTTGTCTTTTTTCTTAGACCCACGAGGTTTATAATTTATCGGATTCATATTCTCTTGTAAATAATCAACATACGAATTAGTCATACCCTGAGTATTTCCATCCATCGTATCTAAAGTATCAAACAAGACCCCAGCTTGTTCTATACTTCTTTGTTTGATCGCTGCTTGTTTCTTTTCTTTATGTATTCTTCTAAGAAACGCGAAATATATGATTTGTGTAACATAAGCAAAAGCATTAGATGATTTTTCTTCTTTAAAGTTCTCAATATACTGTAGACAATTTTCAATACCATCACATATCATTTCATCTCTATACGAATAGTTTATGAAATTGGGTTTAGTTGAAAGTCTAGTAGCTATCTTATAGATACATTCACCAATATATTCTGTAACTCTAGGTTTCTCTATATCATTTTCAATAGCGTCTCTACATGCCATATTATGAGCTATAATCGCGGCAGTAAATTCTTTATTGTTTACATAGTGAACTGAAGCTTTAGTCTGTCTTTTTTCTCTAGTCATATATCTATTATACTTGCTTTCGCTGTCTTGTCAAGGTGTTATCTCTAGTTCTGATGTAGTTTCTATAACTACTCTGGCACCACATGGTAAGATAGGTTTATCACTACCTCCATATCGCACTGTACTCTCACCTAGAATTTTAACTTCATGACAATAAGTATTACTACTCCCTTGTTTGATTGTTATTACTGGTTCATTCGTTCCATGTTTCAAATTAGCTTTGATTTTATGTTGATTTACATGGATAAACTTTTTTTTACTTTTTTTCATATTTTTACTTGACCGATTCGCGTTTACATGAGAAAATAAGATGTAGTCGGTGAAAAGGATAGTATACTATATAAAGAGATTAATGAATTATGTCCTTTTTAGTTGGTAACTCTAAATATTCATCTTCATATTCATCATAATCTTCAAATATGTTCTCGAAATCTCTTTCCATTTTATCTTCTATCAGTTTTTTTATAATACCTTTTTTATGTTTATCTTCTTGAATCTGACTTCTTATTTCAAGTTTGTCGTTTTCTCTTACATCTAACCAAGTTGTACAAGCTTCGTCATAAAAATCAATATACTGATCAGAAATTGATGATCTAGCTTGTATTGTGTCTGTTTCTACTGAAATAGTATCATCTAGTGTAAACGGTATCATCGGACCGAGATGCATAACGATACCTGGACCTACACCTGAGGGCTTACAATGAATATTCATTGGTAGATGTAATAGTAACTTACTACTAACATCACTTTCACTTACCATAGCAAACACTTCATTACCATCTTTAAATCTAATGTATTCATATTTTGTATTATTTCGGTCTATCATTTTCGGGTATCCTTACTGAATGAATTTCATAATCAAAGTTTTCTGTACTATAGATATTTATTCTTTCTGAAAAGTGGTTTAATGTGTAATTCATGTTTTTCTTCCATGAAAGATCATCAGCTATATCATACAAATCTACTTCTGTTTTATCAGCTGATTTTCTCAATCCTCTACCGATACTCTGTAAGTTTCTTATTCTAGACTTACTTGGTGAAGCAAAAATGATGTTGTGTAATCGTTTGATATTGATACCCGTACTAAATGTACCAAACGACGCGACAATTACAGCATCTTTCTCTTTTTCCACTATTTCACGAACTTTTTCTCTATCTATAGCATCTGTTCCTCCGAACACAAAAAAAGTTTTTCGTTTTAGTTTTTCTATTTCTTCATATAAAGGTCTACCATGTTTTTCAACAAATTGAAATAACACTAATGTATTACCTTTCATATCTTTTACTAGATTGTTAATAAAGTTATTTCTTGTTTCATTTCTTACAATCCAATCCATTTCTTCTTGATAATTCATCTTACTAACAAGTTTTCTTTCATTATCAGAATATGCTAACACTAAACATTTAATCTTTAGATTAGCTAGTGTACCTTCATCCATTAGTTCTTTTGATGTTGTTACAAAGTAAGCCGGACCGAACATACCTTCTAATTGTAGTTTATGTGTCTTTGTCTCTTGTAATGTACCTGTTGTTCCGATCTTATACTTTACTTCTGTAAGTGATTCCATAATCTTACTTAATGACTTAGCAGCAAATAGATGAGCTTCATCTCCGATAACCATACCAAATTCATTACCGAATCCTTTAGGCATTCTCATCATTGACTGCCATGTAGTAACGACAATCGGTGCATCTGCACCTTTATCACCACCATATATTTTAGCTATGTCACCTTTGAATCCGTAGTCTTGAAAATCTTTTGTCATTTGTTCTACTAGAGAGGTTGTCGGTACTATCACTAATGCCTTTTTATTTTTCTTTAAAAAGTTGTACCGAATAAGACTGTATATCATTAATGATTTACCTGAAGCTGTCGGAGACACTAATATACACTTCTGATTATGGGCGGCAAACGCTACAGCATCTTTTTGATAATCTCTGAGTTCTAATGGAATGTCTTTTACAATTTCTTGAAATCTATCTATTGTAAATATATCTGTATCTTTCTCATATCCTTCTATAGCATAGTTTCTCTCATCACAAAATTCTTTGAGATAATCGTATAATCCTAGATAGATTTTATTTGTATTGAGATTGAAAAGACGAATATATCCGTCCCAAAATCTTCTTCTTACAGCCGGTATGAACTCAGCTCCTGGAACTTTGAATTTAAAAAATTCTGAAAGTTCTTTTCGAATTGAATCTTCTGTCGATACTGTAAGATATACTTCGTCTGTTTTGGCTACTATGAGCCTGCCATGAACTTCCGCCATTCTATAATATTCTTTATCGTTTGATGTCTCCAAGTTATTTGAGAGACAATATCAGTTAATACATCTACTGTAACTCTGAGATATTCAAGTTTATCATTTAAATCTTGTATATCTTTATCAGCTCCTGTAAATTTATCATAATCTGATTTTAGAACTGTCAATCCATTGAACGGATCATAGTCCCAATTATGTTCTTTGATTTCGTCATGTGACATTTTACCACCATACCATAACCATTTATCTTTATTAAGTTCTTTCATTTGTCGTTCATAACGAACAACTTCTAACTTCTTTTCAGATAAAAGTTCAGTATATTTGGCGTGTAGTCTCGGTACTTCTAGTGAAGAAGCGTCAAGTTCGATATCATCTATCTTACAATCGTCTTTCCACATATCTTGTATGTTTTTTAAATTCATAATGTATATAATATATAGTGTACTTTTAAGTACTTGTTTTTACTTTAAATAAAGTGTATTTCAATGTTAGATCACAGGTCGCGTATTCGACTCCAGCTGTGTCAATGTTAAATTCAACACTACCTAGACTTGTAGGAAAACAGTCTTCGAATTGAAACTCAATATTAGCGTTGTTCGCTGAGGTGTTTACAATCAACATAGCGTCAGAATACATATTCTCAAATTTAGATGAACTAACACCACCTGATGGAGTTTTCTTACCTTCAACTAATCCGACAAAATCGTCTGAATCATAACCAGGTCCTAATGCCATCATCCAATTATATATCTCTTGATAGTTCGTCATATCTTCATCAACAACAAACTTTAGATTCAAAGGATCGAATGTAATTTTATCACCTGGTAAACTAGATTCAATAGCTAAAGTTGTAGCCATAGTAGTTTCACTCATTATAATATTAGGTAGTGTGACTGCTGTACAAAAATATCTAGTCTTAGGTAACTTGTTAATCGATAAATCAAAATTAACAGGCGATAAGTAGTTTAGATTTGTAGGTTGATCAGATTGCCAATTAGCCTTTGCCATGATTTTTTATCCCGAATACATAATTGTCTGCAGCGTCTTCAGCATAAGATTCACTATGTCCTTTCAGTAATTCATCTTCTTGCCATATTTGGTTTTCCCACATTCGAATACCATATACTCCATTTTTAATACCGACTTCTGCTTTTCTGTTTTCATTTATAAATGTATGAATTATATCATCAAATTGTATCATTTCTTCCTCAGATTCTTCTCCTAGACCATACCAGTTCCAACGACCGTCTTCTATAATATCGGAGATATTTTTTTCTTTCACATCTATATTTATAACAGTAAAGTGATTAACATAAAAAAAGAGCCCCGAAGGGCTCTCTGAAATCGATTATGATTTAGATTCTTACTTATAGAAGATTCAATACTTCGAATGATCTGTAGTAAGAGTTAGTTGAAGTTGCTGCCAATCCAGAAGAAGGAGTCGCTCCTACGAATGGGTTTGAAACCATGCCGTAACGAGTTTTGAATCCGATTTTTGGTTGGAAAGTATCTTCACCAACTGCACGAACCATCTGCAATGGAACGTAAGGACAATAGAATACACCAGCGTCAAAAGGATTAGTTCCTCTGTAGCCAACTGTACAATATCCTTCACCAGCAGTTACACCAGTAGGTCTTTGAGACACACTTGCGTAATATGGATCGATATACACTTTGATAGAACCATTTAAGACTCCAGCGAAAGTGTTTCCAGTGTCATCAACATTTAAACTTGTTGATAATGCTGGAGCGTAATC
>Ga0181420_1000619_pt1 | contig 14116 bp, 20 predicted proteins | sample 43SPOviralmetaG_FD_130145 | JGI IMG/M metagenome (GOLD analysis project Ga0181420, IMG submission 130145) | Marine viral communities from the oligotrophic San Pedro Time Series (SPOT) site, San Pedro Channel, CA, USA - 43 SPOT_SRF_2013-05-22 | ecosystem: Environmental > Aquatic > Marine > Strait... | reverse complement strand
TTCAGACCAAACAGGTTTAAAATATAATGGTGTAGCAGTAGAAATGATTGACTTACCAAATCCATTTGTATGGACAGATGATACATCTACAGAAAGAACAAAGACTTATACAACAGGACCTAACGCAGTACATGCTATACAATTTGTAAACATATCAGCAGGACATACAGTCTTCGTTACATTTAAAAAGAAATTTGTACCTCCAACAGCTGAAACTTCTACATTAGTTTCATGTGGATTAGAAACAGAATATGAGCCAATAATTATGGCAGGTGTTGCTGCACAGATGTTAGTAGGTAAAGATATTAAACAAGTAGATGCAAGGTATATAACAGAACAAATAGCTGCATCAAACTATCCAGTAGGTGCTTCTAATACAATTAGTAGTAGTTTATTAAGGTATCAACAACTGTTAATACAACAAGCAAGAAGTAATTTAAGGTCTAAATATCCAGAACCAGTACAACTTAACAATATAAACTACCCAACATAATGCCTAGAGTAGCTACTACTTCAAATATTACTAATCCAAAAAGATATGGTTATGATTTACAATTAGATAATATCTTTTTACGTACAGCTGTAGGTCCTAACAGAGATATGACTATACAATCTTCTGATGTACAAGCAGGACAAAACGTTAATGTTAAACAAAATCCTGAAGACTTTACATCAAACTTAGGACGTATATATTCAAGAAACAAATTTAATGCAGGACAAGGATTAGATACAGCACATAGAACAGATGGTGAATCAGATGATGTTAATAGATTTTGGGATAGCAAAGGTATAGATGTATTTCATGGAGATGACGAAACTTCTTATCATATACATTTGTTACACAAAACAGCTGATGTACATGTAAGAGGTGGTAGTACACAGTTTGCTGGTACTAATAATTACATGGCACAAACTACCGATGGAAAGATGTGGGTAACTGACAACACAAGTGTTTATTACTCTACTGATGGTGATACATGGACTGAAGTAGCTGCTGGTACAAACAATGCGACACATAACTTTACAGGTATAGCTGCATTTGGTAACAAGTTATTTCTTACAACAGCTAATGGAACAACAGCATCACAGTTAATTGAATTTAATGGTACCAGTACCTGGTCAGTACGAACTACTGCACAAACAAGTGCAGGTGGTTTAACAGGCGTATGGTTTGTTAAGAATAGATTATGGATAACAGGTAATGATGGTACTGCTGAATACATATGGGAAGCTAGTCCATTTAATAAAACATGGTCTGGTTCTGATTTAGCTGATGGAGATAGCATAGTAGAAGTTGAACCTACACATGAGTTCACAGGTATTATTGATGGTGGTGCAGCAGTATTAGCATCTAGTACAGATGGTACTGTATATTCTTTTAAACTTACAAGCGGAGCTTTTGTTAACCAGGGACAAACAAAGATACCTTTTGAAGAAGTACATTCTATAGAAGCTACTGAAGGTATAGTATTTTTAGGTACTAAAGAAAGTACAACTAATACAGGTAGGTTATATAGAACAGAACTTGTAGCAGCTGATGATTTATATGTATTAGCTAATAGACAGTTAATAAAAGAATGGGTTGTAACAGGTATAGATACTACACCTCATGCTATGTTTGTTAGTCGTGATAGTGTATACATGGGTGTAAAAGAAAATACTAATGAAGTAAATTTGTGGCGATATTATCTACCAACAGGTGGTTTGGCTAGAGATTTACAAACAATAGGCAATGGATTAGTTTACAATATTACACAAAATGCAGGTAAATTTATAGTATCTGTGTCAGGTAGTGATATATATAAAGAACAATCTACATTTGAATCCGAAGGTTATCTAGTGTTATCAGCAGCAGATTTCTTTACAGCAGAACAAAAACAATTTGTAGGTGCAGAAGTTTCTACAATAGCTTTAGCTAATAATACAAGCGTAGAGTTATTGTATTCAACTAAGTTTGAAGATTTAGATAATCCAGAGTCTGTATCATTTACATCTGCAATACAACAATTAGGTGGAACAGGAGATGTAGAAAAACAAATAGCAGAAGTTGCTAGATATATTATTGGTAAAGTTATTTTAAAATCTACAGATAACGTAAACACACCAAAAGTTAAATCTGTACAATTTCGTGCATTAGCTAGACCTGAACTTGTAGTAGCACAGATACCTATAAACATTAGTGATAGAGTAGAAAGACCAGGTAGAAAAGCTCTTAGAGTTAAAGGTCTTGGTGATGAGTTATATAAAGCATTACGTGCTAAAGAAGGTAATTCAGTAACACTATCTTTATTTGAACCTAAAGAAATTATTCGTGGTGTTGTTGAACAAATAAGTTATCCAATACAATCTAATGAGGTAGTTGGAAGTGACACACATTACGCTATAATGACAGTGCGTGGAACTAGACAAACTGCATTAGAAGATGTAACCTCTATACACGTAACAGGTATTGCAGCCTTTGGACAAATGAGATACGGAGCATAATAAATGGCAGACAGAGCTACACAGATAGTAAACTTTTATGAAACTACATTAACATCATTGTTAGCTAGTGCAGGTACTTCTTGTACTGTTGCTGCAGCACCTACAACTAATGGTTCTACAGTAATTACTGCATCTAATGGTGATGAAAATACTTGGTTTTATTTAGTTGTTGACCCAGATAACTCTGGAACAAGAGAAGTAATTGTAGTTAAAACATCTTCTTCAACAACGTTTTCTTTATTAGGACGTGACATAGAGAATAGATATTCAGGCTCACCACCTGACCATCAAGCTAACACGACAGTTAGAATGGCTGTATTACAACAACATATAGGTGACCAAAATGATAGAGTTGCTACAAACATTACATCATTAACAACAGCAATAACAAACTTTAATACAAACAGTGCTGCTGCAATAACTACACATAATACAAACAGTAGTGCTGCAATAACTACTTTTAACACTAATGGAACAGCTGCAATTAGCGGTATAACTGGTTCATCTGCTAATGCAATGATGGCTGGTGCTGCTAACGGTGCTGGTATGACAATAGATAATTCAACAGATTATGTTTTGTTATATGATAACAATACGACAACAGCTAAACGAGTAACTTTAAGTCAACTAAATGTTGGTGCAAGTATTGGTTTAGTACTAGCATTAGGAAGTTAATATGGGCATTTTACTTATGCTCAAAGAAGGTGGTAGTCTAGGAATAGATACTATTGGTAACAAACCATTAGATGAAGATTTAGATTTCTTAGAAGAAAGCGGAATAAGTCTCGTACTACGGTTAACATACGGAGGTCTTTCTGTTACAAGCGTGACAGCTACGACTCCTCGTGCTATAGTATTGGGAGATAGTTAATATAATTATATTGGAGATATAAAATGGCAGAAGCATTTCAAACAGTCAATACAGCGTTAGCTGCATCAGCAGATGCAGTAGTATATACTTGTCCTGCAAGCAAGATTGCAGTGGTAATACATTGTCAAGTTGCTAATGTAGACGGTACAAACGCAGCTGATTTAAACATTGACATGAATGATGGTTCAGTTGTTGCGGCTCTAGCTTCTACAATATCAGTACCTGCAGATAGTGCAATCAATCCTATTGGAGGAAAACTTGTATTAGAAGCTGCTGATGAATTAAGAGCTTGGGCTGGTGCAGCATCGGACTTAGAAATGACACTCAGCGTTCTAGAAATAGACGTTTAAATAGGAGTTTTAAGATATGGGAAAACCTAGACACGGATTTATAGGAGCAGTTCCTGCAGATACAGGTGCTCTTTCAGGCGTATTTAGTTTAGATGAACAAAAGAATTTAATAGATGATGACCAATGGTCAGCAAAAGTTAACGTTACTGCTTTAGTTATTGCAGGCGGAGCTGGCGGTTCAGCAGGCACAGGCTGGGGTGGAGGAGCTGGCGGATACAGAGAAGAGACAATTACTCTCAAAAATGGTCAAGAATACACAGTAACAGTTGGTAGCGGTGGCGGTGGCGGAAACGGTGCTGGTCATGGTACTACTGGTGCTAATGGTAATCCAAGTGGTATTATTGACGCTACAACAGGTGGCGAAGTTTTCATTTCAACAGGTGGAGGACCCGTTGGACGTGCAGGTGGCTCAGGCGGTGGAGGTTCAGGAGCAGGTAATGCAGGATTTTATATACCTTCAGAAGGCAACAATGGCGGCTCAGGTGGAGGAGGCGGCGGAGGAGCTGGTTCAGCAGGAGCAAACTCATCAGGTTCAAACATGGGTGCTGGAGGTTCAGGTAAATCATCATCAATAGACGGTTCAGCTACTACTAGAGGTGGTGGCGGAGGAGCTGGAGCTTATTACAGAATTTACGCAGGTGGTCAACAGTTTGCTGGAGGTGGTGGCTCAGGCGGTGGAGGGTCTGGAAACCGTGGAGCTGGCGGTGGTGGCGGTGGCTCAGGAAACACTGGCGGTGGCGGTGGCGGTACAGGTCATAACAACCAAGGTGGACATCATGCTGGAGGCAGTGGTGGTTCAGGTATTGTAATCATCAGAGTAGCTACAGCACAAGCAGCAAGTGCAACAACAGGTTCACCAGCAACAGGAACAGATGGAGATTTTACTTGGTATAGATTCACTGGTTCAGGAAGCATTACGTTCTAATGGCACACTTTGCAAAAATAGAAGACGGTTTAGTAACACAAGTAGTATTTGTAGAAAATGTTGTTATTACAGATAGTGAGGATGCAGAGCAAGAATCATTAGGTCAAACATTCTTACAAGGATTATATGGAGCTGATACTGTATGGAAACAAACATCTTACAATAATAATGTAAGAGGAATTTATGCTTCTGTAGGATATAGTTACGATGCTAGTGCTGATAAGTTTATACCACCAAAACCATATGCTAGTTGGACTACATGGGATGCAGATGATTATTCATGGCAACCACCTATAGCACATCCTTTAAAAGATTTATTAGATGAAGATTTTCCTGCAGGTTATCCGCAAGAGTTTATAGATGCTAATGAAAAACAACCTCCACATGTTTACGAGTGGAATGAAGAAAAATATCAAGCTGATAATACTAAGGGTTGGGAACTAATAGAACAGACTATATAATATATAGTGAAGGTGGAAATGAATAAATCAGAATCTATAAAAGTAATCTTTGTTACTGAACATGAAGGTTTTGAAAACATAAAAGAATTAAGACCTTATCCTGCATCTGAGTATATGCCGCAATGGTTTAAAGATATGCCTGCAGAAGTTAAAAATACAGAAGCTGATAACAGTATTACTGACCATATAAGAAAAAAAATACCAAACATTAGAACTGCTAAGTTATGTCCTAGTTTTACTGACATACACAACGAAGGTTTTATTTTACCTGCACCCTGTGACATATGGTTAAGAGTAGAAAAAGACGGAACTTGGGAATATAGATTGTCTAATCCTACGTTTTCTATGGAAGACCATGGCAATCATCAGTATGTTAATCACGCTAAAGGTAATGTAAAACATGTATTTAAACTTACATATCCTTATAATATTATAGTTCCTGATGGCTACAGTATTAGACAAGTACCTATGTTTTATGATTACAATCCTGAATGGCACATAGCATATGGTGTATTAGAATCTGATAAAGCTCCTGAAATATCATTACAAATACTATATACATCAGAAGATAACGAAATACTTATTAAAGCTGGGACTCCTTTGTGTTATTATGTACCATATAAAAGAACTAATTACTCTATGGAAATAGGTAAATATAGATTATATCGTAGTAAAATACTAGAAGGATGGCATAGAGGTACATCTAGTTTTAAAAATTCTAGTAAGAAGTTTCTTACTGAAAGAAGTTATAGAAAGGATAGTTAATGTTTAAAAAGAAAAAAGAAAAACCGTTTATAAAATTTAGTTCTCCTATACCTGGATTAAAAGATGTTGAAATAGCTAGACCTCAACCCTCAAAAAAGTTTATACCAGAAGGATGGTTAGGCGTACCTAATCAAATGGAATCACCATTTCCTAACCCTAATGACCCTTATAAATTTGTAGGTGAAAACTCTATGAAAAGAACAGCAAAGACTTGTCCTAGTTTTCTTGATGTGTGGAAAGAAGGTTATGTTATTCCAGCACCTTGTGATATATATTTAAGATGGAACGATGAAGAACAAACTTATCATTACGAAACAGCTATACCTTTAATACCTATAGTTGTACATTCTAATGACCAATACTTAGCACACGTAAAAGAACCAGTTCATCAATTTATATTTAAGATGGATAATATTTGGGCAGTAGAAACACCTAAAGGATACAGCATTAGACAAATACCAATGTTCTGGCATCATAATCCGTATTGGGAAAGTGCTTATGGAATCATACACACAGACCAGTATCATCAAATAAACGTACAGATTATGTTAAAGAAAGGTATTAACGAAGTAGTTATTAAACAAGGAGAACCTATGTGCTATGTTGTTCCTTATAGAAGAGAAAAATATGATATGCAGTATGTAGATTTTGATATGGGGTTACTTAACAAAGCAGACTTTAACAATCTTGGAGTATTTGATGGTACTACATACTCTAAATTTCATAGGGAGCAAAAGAAAAAACTAGAAGATTAATGTGTAATGTATGCAATCAAGCTAGAAACTTTGAAATATGTTGGGATTGTCAACATAAATTAACACAATGGAGAGTTTATTTATATTGTAGAAATGTTAAATGTAAAAAGTTTAGTGTAATGTTTAGCTTACATGGTGTGCAACTAGAAGATAGATTCAATGATTTTTGGAAACAAAAGAAAGGTGTCAGAGTTGGTAAGAAAAAAGATTAAGTTTATTGCAATAGAACCTAAATGGTTAAAGATGCAACCTGCACCTAAGCCAGCTGTTAATTATAAGCCTACTTGGTACAAAGAGTCTCCTTTGTATTCTCCTGGTAATAAGTTTAAATTTACTAAAGAAAATAAAAACATGACATTTAAAAAATGTTTACCTTTTATTGACGGAATAAATGCTGGTTATATATTAGAACTTAGAAAAGATATTTTTATACAAGAAAATAGTACAGATGAATCTAATACATTTGATATTACTTGGAACTCTGATGAATTAGTAATAGGTATACACCATTCTAATACAAAATTAATAACACCACCAGAAGGTTATCACTCACAAGTAGTAACTTACATATGGAATTATATAGTACAAACACCTAAAGGTTACTCTACATTGTTTTGTGAACCATTAGGTTATCCAAATGGTGTGCTTAAAGCTATACCTGCAGTAGTAGACACTGATGCTAAGGCTCTCAACTTTCATTTGTCATTGCATTTACGTAAAGGATTTACTGGTTTAATACCTAAAGGTACACCGTTAGTACAAATAATTCCTTTTAAAAGAGAGAGTTGGACACACGAAGTTAGCAATTTAGAACTAGGTGAACACACAATACTGCAAGAAACAACATTTAATGCAACTATATTTAATAACTATAGAGATTTAAGTTGGTCTAAAAAAGATTACAAATGAATGTATATCCTAAATTAGGTAAAACTAAAGTAGGTTATTTTTATATATCTAATTCAATGCATAAATCTTTAGAACAAACGTTTGATAAAATAAATTACAATGAATACGGATGTCCTTCTGTTGGAGGATTGAGTAATAGATTGTTTAAATTAAATTCACTAGCTTCTTTGATTGTGAAATTTGGTGTAAAAGATAATGAACCTTATTACACATACGAAATAGATACTAAGATACATAACCCTACTGAGTTAATGCATGACTTTGTAAATGATAAGTTGCAAGTTAGATTAAGTAACACAGGTAACTGCGTACTACAATTTACTACTCCTTTAGTTTTTGTAACTGATGATAAAGAATTAGAATTAACTATGATACAACCACAACAAAACATAGATATAAACAATGCAGTGTTTGTTAACGGTAGTTTCTATCCTTATGGCTGGTTGAGAGTACTTAATGCAGCGTATACACAAATAGATAAAACAAAAGAATCTACTATTGTCTTTGATATTAATAAAGATATGTATACTTTATTTTTTAATAAACCTATAGACTTAAACAAAATAACACCAACAAAAAAAATATTAGATTACATGGAGTATTCAGATAAATCTATTAACTACCATACTAATATTAAAAAAATATTTAAAAGAGTATTTCAACAACGACCAAAGCGTATGCTATAATGTCTAATCATGGATTATTTAATTGGGTTTTTAGTAGGTTATTGTTGTAAAGAGATTTACAATGTAATTAAATACATAGCTACAGCTGATACATTTTTAATAGCCCATGACTATGATGAGGACTGGGATATGTTATCCCATGATGATTTACCATAAATGACAAACAGCAATGGCTATACTCAAAAGGAACTTCTTAATATGGTTATTGAACGATTAGATAAAATAGAAGACAAGCTAGATGCAAAGCTAGATAAAACAGAATTTTATAAAGTATTAACGCTAATTGTAGCAATAGGTGGAGTTGTCGCAGCACTTGTAATGTAATGTGGAGACTGTGTCTTGCAGTATTTTTATTAATACCTTCACCCGTATTAGCTAATACAACTACTACAACAACTACAATACCTGAAGGTGAAGTAATAGAAGTAGAAACTTTTGATGGTGGTGTTAGTGGTAACGACCAAACAACAGATATAGTTGTACCTGAAGAACAAAACAATAACTTAGTAAAGATAGATAGTACTTGGAGTGGTTTGTATGGTATGACTAACAATCACATAGAACTTGAATATCAAAAACATAGTGGTGCTACTAATGATTATACTTTTACATTACCAGAGGAACACGACATATACGAAGTAGGGTTTACTATTGGTGCAGTCAACAATGCAGGTACAGTTGAGTACACACATAGTGATGACACTACACAAACAAACGATATAGATGCACAGACATACAGCAATGACAATACAATGTTTGAAGATATTGTGTATAACATCTATGACCAAGCTAATTTATTTATAGATAAGTTTGTTATAACAATTAACGATTGGTCATTAGTAGATGACATAGAAATTAAATATATAGATACTACTACTACAACACTTGACCCATTAACAATGCAACGTAATGCTAACTTTACTGCGTATGGTATTTCTGAAACAGATGAGGAAAAAGGTATTCGTGAGGAAGAAGAAGCTGAAATTTTAGAACAGATTATTGTTATGGAAATACAAGAAGCTATAGAGGTTGAATCTAATATGGCTGAAACAGGATACAACGAGACTGATGAGGAGCGTGCTATACGCGAAGAGCTTACAAATGTTGTTATTGTTGTAGGTGATGTAGAAGTTACCTATACTGAGAAAGAACAAAACGATGGTACTATAGAACGTGACCAGGAGCGTGCTAAAAATGAAGAGCTTTATGGGTGTTTTATTACTGACACTGCTTTGGAACGTGGTGATTGTGATATTATCGAAGAAATTATAGAATATGAAGATGAGATTATTGATGAAGAATATATTGAACTTACTGAAGAAGAGTTACTTGAGCTTGAAAAAGAAATGGAACTCATCATTCTTGAAGATGATACTGTGGTACTCGACATACTCGAAGAGGAGATTTTTGAAGAAGAAGTTATTATATTTGAAGAAGAAATACTGGAGTTTGAAGAATTACTTATTGAGTTTGAAGTTATTGAATTTGATTTGGAAGACATTGTTACCGAAGATGTGGTGGAGATACCAATACTCGATGAAGTTATAGAAGATGAACCTATTAAAGAAGACATACCTGAGATTGTGGAAGAAGATACTACCGACACAACATTACCTCTTGTGGAGATTGAGCCAGAGAAAGAAGAAGTAGTTCTTACAGAGGAAGAAGTTGCTGTTGAGGTAGCTGAAGTTGTAGAAATTATAGAAGATATTGTCATTGAAGAAGTTACTGTAGAAGAAGTTGTTGAAATACTAGAAGAAGTTAATGATATAGGTGTACAGAATTTATCTTCAGTCACAGAGGAAACACAGGATGTCATACAGGAGGTTGTTGAGGAAGCTATTGCAGATGTTGCAGAGCTTACTGAAGAACAAGTAGAAGTTGTCGCTGAAGTATTACAAGTAGAAGCAGAAGATGTAGCTATTATTGCTGAATCTGTTAAAGATGATGAGGTTATAGCTGAAGCTGTAGAAGAATATGTTGAACGTGCTGTAGCAAATGCAGACGTTGAGAACTATACATTAGCTGATGTTGTAACAGAAGTACAGTTTGAAACCTTTATAGAGAACCCAATACAAACGTTCATAGACATTGACATACAAGAAATAAACTTTAGTGACATAGGTAATGACATGACTAATGACCAGAAGGAAAAAGCTCAAGAAGTTGTAGTTCCAGTAATCTTGACTAGAATAGCTACTATGGCTGCTTTCGTATATAGGAGAGGCAATGTTTAAAAAACTAGGTAACTGGATAATAGATGCAATTAAGGAAACACTTAACCTTAGTTGGACTCTTGTTGGTTTAGTTATTGCTACTCTTACATTGACAGGTTCAGCACAACAAGTAACAGGTCTTGCTACTATAATTACATTAGTAATATGGTTAATAACTTTAGGATGGAGAAAGTAACATGGCACATAACGCAAGAAAAGCAAATTTATTAAAAAAACATGGATTAAAAGGTGTTAATCAACCTAAACGTACACCTAAACACGCTACTAAATCACATGTAGTATTAGCACAAGAAGGACATACACTTAAACTAATTAGATTTGGTCAACAAGGTGTATCTGGTGCAGGTAAAAATCCTAAGTCAGCTAAAGATAAAGCTAGAAAAAAATCATTTAAAGCACGTCATGCTAAAAATATTAAAAAAGGCAAGATGTCTGCAGCTTATTGGGCAGATAAGGCTAAGTGGTAATATGCCTAAAAGAGTAAGTTGGCAGTGGGGAGGTAAAACTTATAGTGGTACCTTTATCAGAGAAACTAAAACACATATTTTTGCTAGAACTAAAAATGGAAAAATCAAACGTATTGTTAAAAAGAAGAAAAAGTAATGGCATTACCTGGAGCATATGTTGTCAATAGTCCTAAACCTGGAGAGTACTGCGATAATTGTATGCATTACTCTAATAATTATTGTATTAAATTTTACAAAGAAGTAGCACCGTATGGTTGGTGTGCTGTGTGGGAGCCAATGAATAATGAAGTATGAAGTATTAAGAATTAGTAGTGGTAAAGACGCTACATCAGGATTGTTATTTGAAGTTAGTCAAAACAAACGTACATTTCTAGCATACACATTAGAAGATGAACAAAGAGATGTTAAAGTCTGGGGTGAAACACGTATTCCTGCTGGTACATACAAACTAAAGCTTCGTAAAGAAGGTGGATTTCATAATAAATATCTTAATAAATACGGTAATACTTTTCATAAAGGTATGATACATGTGCAAGATGTACCAGGATTTGAGTATATATTATGGCATACAGGTAACACAGACGAGCATACAGCTGGATGTTTGATATTAGGTAATACACAAACTAACAATCGTATAGCTAAAGATGGGTTTGTAGGCAATAGTGTTGACGCATATAAGTTTGTTTATTCTCGTGTAGCAGCTGCAATAGAGGCAGAACTTGATGTAGAAGTAGAATATATAGATTTTGATGGAGATGTAAAAGAAATATCTAATAAGTCTAGTGATGATGTTATTCTTACAAGTACAGTTATGGACAAATTACAAGAGATAAGTGGAGAAATTCAAGTAATGTCTGCTAAACTAGACGGCAGAAAGATAGATTAATATGGCTATTAATAAAGTAAGCAACAAACTATACAGTGATGAAGACGGATTACCTGATATTGTAGAAAATGAATCAGAAATAAAATTTGATTACGGAGAAACAGGTAGCGATACACCTGAATTAAATGCATTTCAAGCTGCTAATGACCAAGTTGCTATAGAAGAAGCTATAGCTTCCAAGCCATTACGTGATGCTGTCCCAACTGAAATTGAAAATGTAATAAATTCTAATAATCCAGACGTAGTTAAAAAATATCTTTTTGAATCTAAAGGAATAAACATAAGTAAATCACAAGCATTAGATGTAATTAAAAGATTTAATGCACCAAAAATAACAGAAGGTTCAGGTAGAGTTCGCAGTGAATCAACACAAATAAAATCTACATTTGCTATGGAACAAGAACTAGATGTATTAAAAAAACAATTAGCTAGTTATGGTGAAGTAAGTCCAAGTACTTATTCTGCTAGTAGAGCAAAGAAAAAAGCTAAACAAATGTATGGTAAATCTATGTTACAAGGACCTTCTAAAGCTGGTACTGGTGGTGTACCATTAGCTAAATTAAATCCTACGTATTCTGCATCAAAAGCTTATTTAGAAGGTGAAATTTTTACAAGAGAAGAAGAGTTAAAAAAGTTTAAACAAGTAATGGGTAAATCTGATGATGTAGTAGATATAGAAACAAGATTAAAGACTGCTGGCGTTGTAGCAGAAGACCTTCCATTAGCTACTGAAGATGTTTCTAAAGTTAAAAATCCAGAAGCTAAAGGTATTTCAGGATTAACTGATAAAAATAATTCTTTTTTTATAGATGATAAAATTGAATTATATGACAAAGATAGAGTAACAAAAGGACCTGTAACACAAACTACTAAAGTAAATAATTATTTAGAAGGACCAGGAAAATTTGGTAATACTTTAAATGTAGAAAAAGCTGAAAGAACATTAAATAATATACCAAATGATTTAACTCCAAGCATGACACAACTAGACGAAGCAAGTTTTGTTGAAAATAAATCTGGTAAAAAAATATATGGAACTTCTTCTAATATGCAATACATAACAGATAGAGCAAACAAATCTACTGCAGACCTTGTAGCTGGATTAATGAGAGAAGAAGCAGAAGCTATTGGTAAACAAGCAGACGAAGTTATTAATCAGGAACGTGTTATTAAAGACCCTGAAGATGGCAAACTTAAAAAAGTAAGTTACACATCTTTAGACGCAAAGCCTAGAGATAACAGTATGGTACAATCTGGACCTACAGGTGAAGAAGTAAAGTATGCAGAATATAAAGGTCAGATAGGTAGTTCTCCTGATAGAATTGCTGGTTCAAAAGATTTTGGTATAGGTTGGTTAGATAGACAAGATAAAAAATTATTATCTGATTCTCGTTTAACTAATGCACCAAGAACTGAAGGTGGTAAATTTAGTACTGCTAAAAAGTTAATGTCACCAGAAATGCAAAAGCTTGCTAAAGCTGGTAATGCAGCAGAATTTCGTCAAAACTTTATTTCTAAAATAGATAAAGAATTACAATCTAAAGTAACAAAAGGTTCAAACATTATTGAAACACCTAAAGGTGATGTTAATAGAGGACCTGGTGAAACTCGTGTCGATATAAATGTAGAAGATACAAGAAGTGAAAAATATAAAACAGGAGATTATAATGTTACAAAAGATAGTGTAGCTGGTCAAGGTACTAAAACTCCTAACGTATTTGAAAAAGTACAAGGTCCTGGTTTAACAGGTAAAACTCTTTACGAAGAACAACTAGGTAGAAGGTTTGCACGTCCTACATCTGGTGTAGGTTCAGGTAAATCTACTAACAAAGGTGTAGGTATTAGAGCAACTGATGCTAAGTTAAAAGCTGATGCGTCATTAGCAGCAAAAGCTAGAAAAGCAGTAGGTCTTGCATACGGTGCAGGTAAAATTGCTAAAGCTGCTACTAAATTAAACCCTGCATTGTCAATGTTGAGTATGTTGCCGAAGCAAACTTTTGATGATATACTATACAACAAGAAACCACAGGCATAATATGCTTGAAAGATTTAAGAGAAAAAGAAATTCTGATGGGACGTTTAAAAAAGACGTAGCGTGGACTCCTTGGAACGAAGCATGGAGTTATAAAATGAGTGAACAACTTAAAGATATGATAGAGAGAACTAGCTGGACCTTCGTTGAAGCGTTCATTGGTGCGTTAACAGTCGCTCCTCTAGTTGGTGTAGATGCTGAAGTACTTCAGTTAGCTGCGTTAGCTGGTGGCGGTGCTGCACTTGCAGTAATCAAAACATATGCAAAGAAACAAATAACAGTTAGTAA
>Ga0181420_1000617_pt1 | contig 14138 bp, 11 predicted proteins | sample 43SPOviralmetaG_FD_130145 | JGI IMG/M metagenome (GOLD analysis project Ga0181420, IMG submission 130145) | Marine viral communities from the oligotrophic San Pedro Time Series (SPOT) site, San Pedro Channel, CA, USA - 43 SPOT_SRF_2013-05-22 | ecosystem: Environmental > Aquatic > Marine > Strait... | reverse complement strand
GGCCTCGAAAAACCCCGCCGCGGCCGCACGACGCCGTCATTCACTGTGAGAGACACGCCCCGCGCTTGGAGCGCCAGGGCCAATCTACCAATGTTCCGCGCGTCATCTAAACCGCGGTGTGGCATCCCTTCAAACGTCAACCCGACCTTTGCGAGCTTCATCTGCAGGTTGCCCGGCCTTCTCAAATCAAAATGAACCATGAGGTGCCGTCCAATATCGACCCAACCGCGCCACGCGTCCCTCACGTGTATCTTCTTCCTTCGACATTCTGGCAGTAGGAAATGCCGCAGGTCGCTCTGGCAGTCCGCAGCTAATGCATAATTCTCTCCCGCAAACTCGTCCAGCCACGCACCGAATTTGACTAAAACTCGATCCAGTGTCTCGGCTCTATCAACAGTAGCTTGGTCGATACCAGTCAAACGAGAACAAAAGTCAGATAACCGAGGACGCTCCGTCGGCTTTACATATGAGTGGAAGTGGTGCGTCTTCCGTCTCGTCCGCAGATCCAACAACACGGCCGGGAATTCGATAATTTCGTGCAAAAACGGCTCTTCTTGGTCCTCGCAGGTGCACTCAAAATCGACGACCACCAAGTAGCGCGGCGCCTTATCGACATTGGACACATTCCAATTGTTGAGATGTTGATTGTAAGATGTCCCATAAAACATTTTGCACATATCTCTGACATTGGACACATTCCAATTGTTGAGAGGTTGATTGAATGAATCTGCATAATAAAACATATGATTCATATATTCAACTTTGGATACATTCCAATTGTTGAGAGGTTGATTAAAAACTCTTGAATCGTAAAACATAGCTTGCATATTTGTTACATTGGATACATTCCACTTTGAAATATCTTCGTTAAACTTCTTATTATTCTTAAATAAACAATCCATATTTGTCACATGAGACACATCCCAATTACTTATTTTTCCATAATTATCAATTACGTGTTGTTTTCGACTTTTATTTTTAGATAAATAAGTTTTTACAATTTTATAAATATTATTATTTGTTATAATCTTTTTTTCAGTTTGCTTTTTTGATAGTTTATGTTCAAGTATTTTTTTATTTTTTTTTCATCGTTTTGTTTTTGTATTATAAATACAAAAATTACTAAGTTCTTTTTTATTTTTTGTTATATTACATCTATTTGTTTTTTTAGTATATTTACAATATCTATTATTTGATACGGGGTCTCTTTCTAATTCTAATTCTGTATTTTTCATTTTAGTAACTTAATTATATATATTATATATATATATACAACATCGCAATAGAGCAATCATAAAAATGATTATTATTTATTAAAATATGATTATTACTATCACTACAAGTACACACCTTAGTTTAGTTTAATTTTCAAATGTTTTATAATTTACCTATAGATTTACAAAATTATATTAATAAATATGATACAGATTTTATAACAATTAAAGTATTAATATTTAAACAAATAGTTAATACAAAAATTTATGATTTTAAAAATGAATTAAATAAATATAATAAATTTCTCAATAATATTGAGAATATACAAAAATATACATGCTATCTGGAGAAGAATATTGTATCAAATTGTTTTATAGAACATAAAAAAAGACAACGATTTGAAATTTCTCCCAAAGTAACACTACATTTTGATAATTTAAAAAGTAAAATAGAATATTATAATGATATAGATTCTAAATGTTTTAAAAAATTACGATCACTTTGTAAACATAATACCATCATTACACAAAGCGATTATGATTATCATAAACCGAGATATACATATACATGTAAATTATGTAAAATGACTGTTTAAAAATTTTTATTCACTAATACAATACCTATATACATTGTGTATACCCGCAGATTGACTAGGTCTAATAACTCTACACAATTCGCCAGGACGAAGACCAATAAACATTGCAACCGGGTCACTACTTAAAATTTTAGGTAATTTATCTAATGTATCAATGTGTAGAGATTGTAGAAAATCCTTTACGTTTGCAAGTTTTTTAATTCTAATATGTTCTGGTACAATTCTATGTTTTGTAACATTAAACATTAATTGTTTAATTGGAAACACTTGCATATAAATATTGTATTTCTTATTTAAAATTTTTATTGCTTCTCTTACAGATGGTGTAATTACATCCAAAACAATAAATATTATATTTATTTCTGTATTTCTTTTTTTATTTTCTTCATTAATTGCCTTCATTATAGATTCTACTTTACTTGATAGTTTTTTATGATTTGTTCTAGTATTGGAAATATTATAATATACATGCGTTATTTCATTTGCATCTTCATTTTTAACTTTTATAGCAAGTTTATCTTGATCTGTTTCGTTTGTTATAAGTAAATTATTGGATATGGAAGAAATATCGTAACCTCTTAACTGCAGCATTTCCAATATAGTTGTTCTACTTGTATTTATACAATTCGTTAAATGAAGTGAGTTATCACCGACATATTCCTTGAAAATTCCAATTGAAGATCCTAATAATTTGCTATTTTCTGCGGATTCTATAATATCTGCCATATTATAATATATTTTATAAAATATATATTTATATAGAATTATAGAATAGAATTCTATTCATTTTTATATATACTTTTACAATAATATAACAAACACATTAAACATATTAGGATATGATCTCATAATTTCTTTTATTTTTTTAATATCTAATATTATTATGCGTAAACTGTTTACTATTGATAATTTAATTATGGGTAAAATTATTAATCGCCCATCTAAAATATGTAAAACTCCATATGTTGCAGATGTTGAATTAATTGATGGTACTCTTGCAATGGCCCATACAACATCATTAGGATGCGGTGGTTTAGTTGATGTTGGTTCAAATGTATTGATGTTGAAGGTTACAAATAATAAAAATATTTGTAAATTTCGGGTAATTATATCAATTGTTAAAGAGAAAAGACACGTGCAATATATTGGAACTGATACATCTTTGCCTGAAATCATTGTAAAGAAATGTTTAGAGAAGAATTTAATAAATTCTTTAAAATATATTAAATCTTTAAAAAATCAAATTACCTTTATGAATTCTCGTTTTGATTATGCGGGTGTTGATGAAAATGATAAAGAATTCATATTAGAAGTTAAAAATGTACCATTAGCTGATTATGTAGATTGTTTTAATAAAGATAAAAAAAACATGGATTTTTCACAATATAGCTATAATGACAAAATATCATATTTTCCAGACGGATATCGAAAAAAAATAACGGATACTATTAGTATAAGAGCTTTAAAACACGTTAATGAATTATCTGAAATTAAAAAAAATACAAACAAAAGAGCAATTATGTGTTACGTAATTCAAAGAACAGATATATCATCTTTTCAACCAAGTAATATAGATTTGATATACAAAAATGCCGTAATAAAAGCATTTAAAAATGGCGTTGAAATATTACCAATTGTTATTAAATGGACAAAAAAAGGAGAATGTTTTTTTGTAAAAGATAATTTAAAAGTAAATATATAATTTTTTTTTAAATCTTTACGCTGGGAGGGGCGGGGCGGAAGCTTCCGATAGCACGAGGTAAATGAATATTTATTCATTTTCCTCATCATCCAGATTGTCACAGGCGCGGCGATAATCCCATCCGCAGCGAAAAGCGCGTTGAATGATGTACGCAGCAATGTGATGCATTTTGTCAGGTTTATGGTTCAAAAAGAAATCATGGTATAATTTACTTTCCATCCCCAAGACAAATTTGCGCAAATGCCCATAATTTTCTGCATCTTCAAAGTCTTTATCTTCAACATATTCCCTAGCCCCGCCATGGGAAACACCGTCACCTTCGAGCCAATGAGAGAACTTGTATTTTGTGCATAGTTTTAAATACGCTTCGTTCCAACTCTCACTGTGATGCATAGTTTCCGCACAGTGGTTGCATAAAAAGACCTTCTCCAGCACCCATGTTTTGCGTGGCCAATCTAACTCAGAATCAGAATAAAACTTGAAGAAGTACCATGTTGCGTCGTGATCAGGACATTCCCAACTGCCGCATTTTTCACAATAATGCGGTGGATCTTGACCAAGGCAATTGTATTCTATCAAAGAGCTATGACTGTAGTTAAGGCGATCAAATTTGCGCTGCAATTTCTCGAGTTCTAGAGTCTGTTTTTTGAAGACTGTGTCTCTCGTATGTGTAACGACGTGTTCAAGTGCAGCGTAGTCATCAGAATCTAAGACCATGTTTTATGTTGTCCTGGTGAAGAAAATGAATGTTAAATCGAAAAAGATATCATTTTTTTGGATGCCAAACTTTTTTTGCTTTGTGATGCCGATGCTCACTGGTTTCACCATCAAATGAGCTAGCTGGTTTTCTGCGTGGGGGTCTCGTGTGAGCTGCAACAGATGCGTAGCAAGTTTGGTACGTCGGCGATGTGTGGAATCGCGAACGCAGCTCGCTATCACTATTGTGTGAATACTGTGTTGCTGCGCAATGGTGCGCGGATGCAGGATGCGTACTATATCTGGGAGCAGCAATTCTCTATAAACACGCTGTAAACGCGCCTGCGTACACTTCACTTCAAATTACCAATAGGTCACGTTGACTCCATCTCGTCTAAGTGCGGGTATTTATTCGTACGGGTATTTAAATACCCGTACGAATAAAGTAAATTTTCTCCACCCATGAATCCATGATTATAGCAATATACACTAATATTACCAAAATCACCATTAACAGTGATTGTTATGTTTCCATAGTAAAAGTCATAATTTTTTGTGTTTTTTTTAGTTTTTTTTCACTTTTTTTTAGTGAATCACTCTTTTTAACAAATGCGGGTATTTATTTGTGCGGGTTTTTCTTCCTATATTTTTATAAATTGTTAATAAACTTAATTATGTATTCAATACCTTTGTTAGAAATATCATCTTTTGATAATAATATATCATGTATTGCACCATTGATAGAATGTAATTTTACATTATTACCAATAAGTTTAGAATATTTTTCAATTTCACTTACATCTAAAACACAATCAGTACTATCTGTACATTGATTTCCGCTTTGTTCTGAGTATAAAACTAAAATTGGTTTTGATATATTTATTCTATTATTTTGAATTCTTTTTTGGTAATATGTAGCATTTCGAAGAAATGTTCCAAAAATATGCGAAGGATAAGTTAATTTATAATTTTGATTGAAATAATATCTTTGTAATATATTTTTACTATACCTATTATTAGATACTTTATTATATCCAGATTTTGCAACAAAAGTAGGGGAAATTAAAGGTATGTAATAAAATATATATTTTATAATAAACTCGTTAATGTCAGTATCATTAAAATCAAAAAAAGGTGAATTTAATATTAATCCATCAAAAATATTATTATATTTTCCATTATTCATGTAAATTGTACTAATTAAACCTCCTGTAGAATGACCATATAATACAAATTTTTTATGCTTTTTATTTTTAATAATCCATTCCAAACTGTTATTGATATCCTCAAAATATGAATTCCAATTGTTAACGTAATGAATATATCTTCTATCTTTTGCTACTTTACCATAATTTCTAAGAGTTATAGCATAAACATCATATTCATTTTCCAGTAATTTTTCTCCAACATGAAAATGAAAATAATAATCGTTATAACCATGAATCCAAATAAAAGCATTATTCTTCTTTTTATTTGTATATAACAGTTCTGTTATAGTCATATCGTTATTTTTGAATATTTTCTTTTCGTATTTTGATAAATATTCCACATAATTTTTTTTATTTATTATTGATGCTTTCGCATGAAATAAATTTTTTTCATCTACATATAACTTAACTGGAGGTAATGATTTATACATAATTAGAATTAGTATTATTATTATGATTGATATAATACTATAAAATAGTAAATTCATATTATAATATTATAATATTAAATATCCTGAATAATATAAAAAGTTTTTTTGTGATTTGATAATTTTTCACCACCCGTCGCCGATTGAGTATCCGCGCCATTAAGCTTTGGCGACTTACAATTTTTTTTACCCAACTTACATCTAGCTCTTAATTCCTGGATAGCTCTTTTCCCTTTCCTTAATTCTTTTAACATTTGTAATTCCTCCATCGTTTTTTGTGTTTGATCTGGATTACCTATTACAGGCTTTTGATATGTCTCTTTCTTTTTTTCAACTTCAAATAATCCTTCCGCACAGTAACTCTTACAGAAAGATTCAAGATCGTCGTATAATTTATCAGCTTCAATAAGTGATGCCTGTGTTTTTGGATTTAGTTTAGATTCCACTTTGTTTTCAAGAGTTTTTACCCATTCCCCTTTTGTAACGTTAAATTTAAGTATTTTATCATCTGACACATCATGTAGAGCTGCATAAATTGCTCGTGTTTCTAAAACACTTAATGCGTCTGATTTTATCTTATTAAATATATCAGCACCATGCACTTTTCCTAACCTAATAGGTTCATACGTCAGGTACATGAAAAAATACTTAAATTTAAAGATTCTTTTAGATAATTTTATGGCTGTCTCTTCAATATCTATACTTGCTTCATCTTTTTTACCTTCTTCTTTTCCATCTTTGTTTTTTATTTTATTCAATTGATCTTTGATTGATTCACGTAACTCTTCCAGCGTAATATTTTCTAATGTTTCTGAATTAGGAATAAAACGTTGTATCTTACTCAACGCAGTATTATTTATTACTTTATTCTTCTCCTTCCATGTTTCCTCTTTATACTCTGGATGATCCATAATTCGTTTAGATAATTCCTCATATTTTCGCTCAAGTTGTCCATCATAATAATCAGACTCCGTACCTTCAGTTAATTTTTGTTGTATCTGAAACGCTTGTTCCTGAAGATCACTTAAACTTTGTGGTTTAGTATCTACTGTTGTCACTGCTGGATCCAGTAATTTTTTTGTGCAATCCAGTAATTTTTGATTTTCTTCTAAATAACTTTTTTTATATCTTTTGACAGCGTTTTCAAGCATTTCAATTTTCTTCTTGTACCTGATCAATAATTGTTTACATTTATCCATATCACCAGATGTAATATTATCAGCCCATTCTTCTTCTTCTAATTTTTTTTCTTCTAATTTTTTTTCTACATCTACATCTACATTTTTATGAGTAGCAGTATCCGAATCAACTTGTTTTGGTTTTTTATTTAAAGCTTGCAGCAATGCAAATGGTTGTGGTCGTCGTGGTCGTGGTGGGTTATCATCACCTGCACCTGCTGTTTGTAATTTTTTATTTTTTATTTTTATTAGTCTCTTTCTGGGTTGATTCTCTACATCTCTAAAATTTTGATTATTCAAATTATTCATTAATATTTAAATATATTCTTTTATACGAATACTGCAAAAAAAGACTGATTTAAAAAAAATGAATATTTTTTGATTCTAAAACTTTAATAAAATACTATTAAAACAAATTATTGTATTTAATACAGATTTTCAAAGTTTGTAAAAAGTCAAAAATGAACAAATTATTACTTTGTTTATTGATTATCCATCCTATTGATGGAATGACTATACTTGCCAAAAAGAATTTAAAAAATACATTACAACAGTTAGAATTTACCAAATATAATGGACAAAAAGTAAGATATAAATTAGAAAAAGATAATAAAAGTGTGAAAAATGATAAATTGAAATCTGCAAAAACAGTTGCAAAAGATATTAATTGTCTAAAACCAAAACGTGTATTTCGCTATTCTGAATTATTTGAAAAGAAACATTCGGAATTTGGTTTAGATCTCTGGTATGAATGTACATATCATTCATCTGTTGAATCAAAAGTTGCATTGCAATCTTTATATGATAATGATGCAATTATTGATAAGATTTCTAAAGTCGAATTAGACTATGAAATCAAATTATATAATGATTATCCAAATGATCCATTATATAATCAACAATCTCATTTCGAATCTATTGAATTACTAAAGGCCTGGAATTTTACAACTGGATCTGATAATGTTATTATTCAAGTTATTGATACCGGAATTGAAATTGATCATCCGGATATACAAAATAATATTTGGACTAATTCAGAAGAGATTTGCGGTAATGGTATTGACGATGATAACAACGGATTTATTGACGATTGTCATGGTTATAATCATGCCGATAACACTGGTGATAATTTATTAGGTGGTCATTGGCATGGTACCCATTGTGGTGGTATAATTTCTGCAAGTATTAATAATAATATAGGAATATCTAGTATTTGTGGTGGTAATAATATGACTACCGGAAATCAATTAATGGTATCCGTTGTATTCGGCAGTAGTAATACTGGCGGATTTGCAGAAGCTTTAATTTATGGAGCTGATAATGGTGCAAGAATTTCATCAAATTCTTGGGGATATACATCACCTAATTTTGTTGAAGAATCAATATTAGATGCTATAGATTATTACAATAGTGCTGGTGGAATTGTCGTTTTTGCAGCAGGTAATAGTAATTCAGATGAATTATATTATCCAGGTGCTTATGACGGTGTAATTAATGTTGCGGCTGTTAATAATAATGGCGTAAGAGCAAGTTTTTCAAATTACGGAAGTTCTATAGATATATCTGCACCCGGTGTTAATATTTATTCTACAATGCTGAATAAAAATTATGGTACCGCTTCAGGTACTTCAATGGCAGCGCCAATAATTTCAGGAATTATCGGATTAGGTATATCTTATGATCCGGAGGTTACTAATGATAAATTGATAAATTGTCTTTATGATACTACAACAAATATTGATAACATAAATCCAAATTACCAAAATAAATTAGGAAAAGGCTTGGTAAATGCTTATAGATTTCTAGAATGTATTTCACAAGAATCACCTACAACTTCACCTACCTTATCAGCAATGCCAAGTATTGCACCTACGATTTTATCTGTACCTACTTCAAAGCCAACTTATTCTATAAGTCCGACGCCTAACGAAATACACTTTCGAATTGAAATTATTCCTGATAATTACGCGCATGAGACATCATGGACCTTAAAAAATACTGATGAATCTATTAATGATGAATGTATTTTAGATGAGGAAACAAGTTCTGGAGGAGTTGGCACATATAACTTTATGTTATGTGATAATGCAAATTATGAATGGTCAATTTATGATGCATGGGGTGATGGAATATGTTGTGATTTTGGAATCGGTAATTTCAAATTATTTTTGAACGATGTTCTAATATTTGAAGGTGGTGAATTTGGAGATGTATTAAAATATCAATTTTCTACATCATCTGATGTACTATCATCAAATCCGACACTTAAGCCAAGTTCAAGTATTCCGAGTATGAATCCGACACTTAAACCTAGTTCGAGTATTCCGAGTATGAATCCGACACTTAAACCTAGTTCGAGTGTTTCGAGTATGAATCCGACACTTAAACCAAGTTCGAGTGTTCCGAGTATGAATCCGACACTTAAACCAAGTTCAAGTGTTCCGAGTATGAATCCGACACTTAAACCGACTTTGAATATTGAGAATACTATCACGCCTACTTATCCGAATTTAGATAACTGGAAAGATATTAATATTGATTTACTTAGTCCAGATTCATTAGGTACTGCTATATTAGTCAATTTCAAATATGATGCAATTGCATCGAATACTGATTTTTCGATTGAATATAATATTAATAATAATGAATTTAAATATCCGAACTCGAATCATATTACAACATTAATGCCATTTTGGGACAATGTATATTATTATGTTCTGAGAACTAATGATATTGTTTGTGATTCAACAATTCAAGTAAGAATCGGTATAGTATTATCTTCAACTGAAGTAAGTAATAAAATTTTGTCAGAACAAATTAGAGTAGAGTGTTTTAACCCTACGTCGGTACCAACATCCGGTCCTACAAGTACTCCGACTATTTATCCTACAAATAGTCCGAGTTCAGTACCGTCTAGATTACCAACAATTGTTCCGACTATTTATCCTACAAATAGTCCAAGTTCAGTACCGTCTAGATTACCAACAATTGTTCCGACTATTTATCCTACAAATAATCCGAGTTCAGTACCGTCTAGATTACCAACGATTGTTCCGACTATTTATCCTACAAATAATCCGAGTTCAGTACCGTCTAGATTACCAACGATTGTTCCGACTACCTCCCCTACGGAGTATGGCAATGTACCATTATGCGAATTAACCAATGATATGAATATATTAAGTGGAAATTTTGTATTTGAAAAAGGTAACAATTCGGAATGTAATTTAAAATCGAATAATAATGTAATATCGTCTGCGTATGCAACGAATTATTATATTCAAAATGGAGAGATTTCCGCAAATATTTATAGTGAAAACTCTATCAAAAGAGATTATGGAATGATTTTACGGATTCAAGATCTAGACTCTGATTTTCAATGGATGCCAAGAACTGGTTATCATTGTCAAATTTCAACTGGAATTAATGACAAAAATAATTCTAAATTGATTATTTCTGTAATTGAAAACGGTGATGATGATCATTCTTCATCTATTCAAATTATCAAAAAATCAAGTGAATTTACACTAAATCCAAATATCAATTATCAGATTAAGGCATCCGCTATTGATAATATTATACAGTGCGAAATTAGTTTAAATGATGATGTTATTTCACAAATTGAGGTAACAGATAATACGTATTCGGAAGGATACTATTCTACATGGAATTACAAAGATGATTATGGATCACACATATGGAATTCATTAGTAATCAAAAATGTAGATTAAAAACAAAATAAAAAAACAAAACAAAAACAAAACAAAAAAATAAAACAAAATAAAAAACAAAAAATAAAACAAAAAACAAAACAAAAAAACAAAACAAAAAACAAAAACAAAAAACAAAACAAAAAACAAAACAAAAAACAAACAAAAGTAATGTCACCACATTAATATTATAATGTGCCGGGTCCCAAGTCCGGAATATGAAAGCAACAGAGGGAAGTTTTATGTTTAAATTGTTTTTTTTATGAAATAAAACTAATTTTACATATTATATTAATTTGTGTATAGAGATATATCTGTCTCTATGTCAGTATCGGTATCAATATCTCCATCATCAGAGCTAATTGAATCTGTATCCGAATCCGAGTCTTTTTTTGTGTTAGTTATGTATTTATCGTCAGTATCCATATTTTTTGTTTTCCATAAAACATAATAGAGTAAAGAATTGTAAAAACAACCATATAATTTATTACTGATTTTACGATGTAATGGTAAATATTCTCTTTTTTTTTTATAATAAATGCAAATCATTTCAGGAAAATTTTCTTCCATTTCCAAAACATTTGACAAGTTATCATCTATAAATACGTATGAATTTTGATTATCTATTATATCTTTGAATTTTTTTTTCAGTACTGTTGATTTTTTTACTGATCCACAAAAATATATATTGTCATATAACATATCATTTATATGTGTTTGATGTAAATGCATGTATGTTTCCCAAATAACAGATCTACCACGAGCGGTTATTAATGATGCTTTTCCATTAATTTTTTTTAAAAATAATATTAAATGTTTATTGCATAATCTATATTTCATTTTACTTTGTAAAGAATTCCATTTATTTATTAATTCTTTTTTTTCTTTGTATGTTTCTACTTTTTTAAATTCATCATAAAACCAGCTTGATGAACCTTTATATGATGCAGATGTTATAAGAGTATCATCAAGATCGAGTAACCAATATTTAGTTTCATATAACTTTTGTGTATGAGCAAAATCATAAATTTTATCCCAGCATGTAAATTGATAAAGCATTTTAATATTGATCAATATTTTGACTAATCTTTTAATTTTAATTTATAGATTTCAATTTGTAGATTTCAATTTGTAGATTTTAATTTGTAGATTTTAATTTGTAGATTATATTTAATGGTGGCTATTAATGATATAATCCGGAATATTGATTTTGAAGATAAATTTAAAATAATAATTGTACCTATTGCTGTAATACTATTTGCATTGAAATATCCCAAAATGATGGTATCTTCTAGTGGTGCGTGTCTATATACTAACCCCAAAAAGAAACTTTTAACGATTCCACTATTCGTAATATTTAGTTTATTATTATTATTTATAATATTATTTGCACTTGGAGACTTTTTTTATGATAAACCTATTTTTACAATAAAAGAAAAATCTATTGATTTTCCTGTACTAATATTAATATGTGCAATTAGTGTAATTATTGGGTCGTATTATTTTATAACTTGTTCTTCTAACAATTCTAAAAATAATTTAGATATATCAAAATTTTTGAATAATGATTCAATTTTTTACAAATTACAATCAGAATACGAAAAGAAAATGTTAGGTTTACAGCCAATATCTAAATGTTTATCATTTCATAATGGTGACTATAGAAATGAATATTTAGATATTGAGGATTCCGAAGATATTACGAAATGTGTAACACCGGAATGTAAAATAATTTCAAATTGTGGATCATCTATTGTTGATGTATGTGACCCTACTAAAGGAGCAAAACTAATTGATTTTTACGTTGCTGCATCCAATCAAAGTTGTCACATGCCCTATAGTGATGACCATTATGTAAGTACTGAAATGTTAAAAACAGTTTTACAAGCTGGTGCCCGTTTTATAAATTTCAATATATATTCCGAAACTATTAATGGAACTTTACAACCAGTCGTAAAATCATTATACAAAAATAAATTATCTGAGAATTATTTATTATTAGAAGATATTTGGTCAACTATAACACAAAATGCATTTTTAAATAAATATTCTGATCCATTAATAATTCATCTAGATCTAAAACATGATGGTGTACAAGATGAAATTGCTAAAAGTCTTAGAACTTATATAAATGGACAATATTTTTTGGATGGCGAATATAAGTACAATTTACCTACGAATGTTCTAAAAGAGCCGATATGTCGTTTAATAAATAAAATAATACTGTGTGTTACAGGCCATTTTGAAGATACTATGTTAGAAGAATTAGTTAATATAAATGGTAATGGTGATAACGATAATGAAAATGATTCAAATGCTAGAATATTATATAGATCTGATCCTCTAATTAGTACTTTTGATCCAGATGCTGATAATAGGAATTTGATTCATAGTAATCAAAATATATATACAATAGTTATTCCAGATGAATCAGATTCAGATTCAGAAAATACTATTCAAAAAATGAATGATGCTTACAATTACGGTTGTAATGTATATACGATGAATTATTTTAATTATTTGAATGATAATGGAAAAATGGAAATATATTGTCAAGAATTTGAAAAATCATCATTTAAAATGAAATGTTTAGATCACCAGGAAAAAGAGTAACTACTAACGTATAATTCAATATAACGAATTATCCATTCAAAATGGATACTCAATCATCGGTAACAAAGACTTCTCTTATTACTGAGTTAGGACTACATGTTCGAATAGAAAATTACCCAAAATATTATAAGATATTTTAAATCATTTATAAAAAAATCCCTCTGCAGCTTTTTTTCCGGACTTGGGACCCGGCATTGTATAATAACAATATACGATGGTGGCATTACATTTTTGTTTTTTAGTTTTTTTAGTTTTTTTAGTTTTTCTGTTTTTTTTTGTTTTTTTTTGTTTTTTTTTCAACCTTTTTACGAAACATATCCAATCTAAAATGATTTTAAGTTTCGTAAAACTGGTTAAATATTGCCCCAACCGACCGGCTTATGCCACGATCATGATCGCGCTCAGTGTCCAAATTTGGCGGCACGGGTCCAAAAGGGGATCCGTAGTAGTCTCCCTTGGCAGCTTCCCTTTCGACTCTTTTTCTAACCACGCTGCGACCATAAAGCATGGCCCGGCGTACATTTGCCCCGGTAAAATTGGTGTCACCGTCCAGTCGACATGTAATTAATCTGGCCTCCTGTAAATTTGCCCCGGACAGGTTGGCGCCGATCAGATCAGCATTTTCAAAATAGGCGCGGCTCGCATTGACACCGGCCAGGTTGGCGCCACACAGTTTAGCAGAATTAAAATTGGCGCCACTCGCATGAACATCGGCCAGGTTGCAGTCGCGAAGATCCGTTTCTTCGAAGTTAGCACCGGTCGCGTCGACGCCGGCTAAATTGCAACCGCGAAG
>Ga0181420_1000613_pt1 | contig 14209 bp, 15 predicted proteins | sample 43SPOviralmetaG_FD_130145 | JGI IMG/M metagenome (GOLD analysis project Ga0181420, IMG submission 130145) | Marine viral communities from the oligotrophic San Pedro Time Series (SPOT) site, San Pedro Channel, CA, USA - 43 SPOT_SRF_2013-05-22 | ecosystem: Environmental > Aquatic > Marine > Strait... | reverse complement strand
GCGGTAATCTGATTTTGACTTGCTGTATTAGTTGTGGTAATCTGATTTTGACTTGCCGTATTAGTTGCATTAATCTGATTTTGACTTGCCGTTTTAGTTGCATTAATCTGATTTTGACTTGCCGTATCAATTGCATCAATCTGATTTTGACTTGCCGTATTAGTTGCATCAATCTGATTTTGACTTGCCGTATTAGTTGCATCAATCTGATTTTGACTTGCCGTATTGATTACCTGTGTCAAAGGTTCAACTAGGTTTTGCCGTAAATTAAGTCTTCCAGCAATGGCTCTTGCGATATCGTTAGCAGTAGCATTTCGTCCTTGTGCTTGAATCGCGAAGGTGGTTTGAGCAATTGTATTCGCAAGTGGACGAACGACATTGTTTGGTAAATCGAGTGATAATGCGACTTGTTGAGCAATAAGTTGAGGTTGGGCATTGATTGCTCCAACAATAGGGGCATTAATTTGATCAGCCGTAGGAAGAGCCCCGATTGCTTGAACGATGGGGTCATTAATTTGATCAGCCGTAGGAAGAGCCCCGATTGCTTGAACAATAGGGGCATTAATTTGATCAGCCGTAGGGGCAGGGGCACCAACAGCCCCAAGAGGTCGTGTGAAACGATTAAGGACATTAAGGGTGATTTCGTTAAGGTCAGATTTCATATTTTCATCCATAGGATAATTTTGAGCATATCGCCGAATATTTTGAACCCGTGCGAGATTCGCTTCCCATTGAGCCCGGTTTCCTGGGTCACCCTCAATAAGGTATTTAATTTTATCTGTAAGGCTTTCTTCTTCTGGTACTGCCTTTGATATTTCACCTACATTTGCGTGAAGGTCTCGCAGGGCGGTTTCGTGTGACCAAGGCTGTAATTTTGGGTCAAGTTTATAAGTCTTTGGTTTTGCTTTAAGATATGAAGTATTATAAGGTGTAAATTTGTTAAGGTTTATTTTTGTTGCTTTTGCTTGTGGCAAGCCAGCATAATCAGTTACATAACGTAAAGGCTGAGGAACCGTAATAGGTGGTTTTTCAAGAATTGTATAATGTCTCTTTAAATAAGTAGAATTATAACCATTTCCATTTAAAGGAATATTCTTTGCCTGTGCCGATGGTTTAGTGAAGTAAGCCCAAGTTCTTGTATCAGGGTTTGAAATCATTATTATATTACAGATTTTATTTTTTTTTTATAAATATAAATTATGCCAAAGAAGGTCATACAAAAAATCCATAATAAAGACAAAGTAGGCAGTGAGAATTGGAACCCACGACGGGCAAAAAACCTCGGTAATTTTCCATCTCCTGCCCGTATTTTGTTGCTCGGTCCTTGCGGTGTCGGAAAGTCAACCTTGATTAAGAATTTGATTATTCATCAGAAACCGAGATTTAGTCAGGTTTATTTAATACACGAGGATGCTGAATTTACGAAGGAGTATGAAGATTTGGATTGTACAGAGCAATTTGACGAGGTTCCAGATTTGGATTTTTGGGAATATGAAGGAAAATTTAGAAAAAGAGCGGTTATAGTGGATGATCTAGAATTAACGTCAGCAAATAAAGAGCGAATGAAAAATTTAGCCATACTCTTCAGATACGGGTCAACCCACAAAGGATTAACAATTTATTATGCCCATCAATCTTTCTTTGACGTACCACCGCTCGTAAAAAAGATGGCGAATGTATTTATTTTATGGAAACCAAGGAGTAATGGAGAAATTACCATGATAGAAAATAGGACTGGGTTGGAAAAGGGACAATTAAAAGATTTATTCAATACGGTTGCAACAGGACATAGGGATAGTATTACAATAGATTTAACAGAAAACTCGCCTTGTAAGTTAAGATTAAATATTTGGAAACCAATTAAATGCCGTCAGTCCGACGATTGAAAGTTTAATCGCTATCAGAGGACTCGGATTCGGAAGAAGACACGTAATATTTCTTTTTCTTTTTCTTTTTCTTTTTTGGTGCGAGTTTCTCAATCAATAACTTGCGAAGTAATTTATCGGTTTCTTTTTGAGTGAGGTCTCTGAATTTGTCTTCGTTTTGTTTTACTAAATTTACACACTCTTTAGCGACTTCTGCCTTAACGGGTGGTGGTGGGATTGGTTGAGGTGGTGGTTGTTGGATTGGCTGCTGAGCCTCGGTGGGCTCTTCTTCCTTGATTAAACCAAGTTTGACTAACTTTTTATATTTGGCTGTTGTTTTTTTAATAATTCGTCCCGTTTGTGGGTTCATAGAATAACCATTTTTCATTTTTTGAATAATTAATTATATTATAGTCAAAAAGTTTAAATTGTATAATATAATTAATTAAAAATGTCAATATGTTCTGCTATGTCCGATATGTCAGTGAGTTATTGTGGAAGTGAAATGCCGCTCGAGCAAGCCCTGGATGAGTGTTTTGTTTCCCTTCAAGATACTTTAAATCACTTACATTGCTATGTTAGAGAGTTGGGTATGCTACCAGAACAGGATAGCGATTATATGGTAGGGTTAGATAAAGTATTACAAATAAACGATGGCATAGATGATATGACTGACTTATTTAAAGAATTAAAGAGTGTTTCAAAGCAAGTTATTGGGAACCCTGATAAATCAATTAAAGAAGAAGTTAAGAAAAAGATTGAAACTCATAAAGCCAATCGCAAGGCTGATAAATTAACGACGCTTTGATTTCATACGTCTTTGTAAAGTATTTACTCCTATTCTCATATTAGAGCCCACCGCTCGTAATTTTCGAAGTCTTTCTTCTTTTGCTTTCCTTTTTGCGGCGGCTCTCTTGGCAGCATTAACAGATTCATTAATAACAATACCTCCTGTTGCTGTTAGAGCCCCTGTTATTACGGGAGCAGCTACCCCTGCTGCGGCTGTGGCCGTCGCGGTACTCATACCAAGTCCAATAAGACCTGAGATTAACATAGCGAGAAAACCTCCTGATTGTTTTTTTCCTTTTCGTGCCCATTTACGAAGAGCACTTTTATTTTTCCTTGTTTTTTTCTTCATAACTTATATTACAGGAAATATTTTTTATTCTAATAATATAATTATGAAAAAACAAAGTGGCGAGGGAGTATACGATTGGATAGCAAATAATGTGTTCGGTGCCGATTTGAAGGACGGCGAAATTCACGCTCCGCAATATACGAAGCAAGGATTTAAATTTGGTTCGTATATTGGTCCGGGCACTCACATTAAAGAAAATATCAAGAAAAATAGGAAAACGATAAGTAAGACTGATAAAACATCAAAATTACACGATATTATGTATTCTATGGCAAAAACACCATCAGATGTCAGAGACGCTGATTTACGAATGATTAGAAATTTAGATAGGATACAGAAAGAAAAAGGCGATTACAAATTTAATATTTATATGGGAAAACTTCCTATCAAAGCGAAAATGAAGTTAGAGGATTTAGGAATAATAAAAAAAGGAACCTTTTCAAAAATGAAAGGCGATAAGGATAAACTATTAAATGATGAAAAAAAGAAACTCATTCAGGAAGGCTATGGAAAGAAGAAAAATAGATGGATGACGCATGTAGCACAGGTCAGAAAAAAAAATAGGGATAAGACCTATAAAGAATGCTTGAAACTCGCATCTATCAGTTATAAATCTACCCAACGATAATAAATTTATCATCAGCGAACATATATTTCAATTTTAAATTATATACCTTATTAACATCGAATTCCAAATCTGTATTAATTTTTATTTGAATATATCGGAAATTGAATTTAGTTTTTACTTTTAATTTATTTGTTTGTGTCCTATCCTTTATATTGATGAATGATTGGAAGCAACGCGAATTAGATGACTCGCCAATAGTAAAAGTTTTAAATTGATCTGCGATAAATACATGCTTACAGTTTATTTCAATTTCATTCAAATTTAATTCGTCGTCATTTGGTAAGATTGGACGATTAAGACATAAATTGTATCCTTCAGGATAAATAGTGTTAAATTCCTTTATGTAAAAATCCTCTCTATCTTCAATGATATCGCCTGAATAAAGAATTTCAATAACTTCAAAGGTAAAACAGGAAATAGAGTTTATTACGATATCTTTCAATAATAGGGCTGAGCCCTTGCCTGTTAGATGTTCAAGAAAACGAACATCAACTTTTCTAGAAGTTTGCCCGATATAGGCTTTGCCATTAATTTTGTTAGTAATTTTATAAATATTACATTTTGAAATTGGATATTCTATTTTAACTGCGTATTCGTCCATTAAATTATTCTTTTTCTATATTTAAAAGATTATTTTTTTCTTGTTTTTTAATTAATTATTACCGTCTTGAAAGGAGACGGTAAATATTCTACCATCTTGAAATGAGACGGTAGAACACTTTTTTTTTTGTGCCGTTTTTGAAAAAGTTTGTGCCGATTTCATATTTTTTGAAAGTGCGAATATTCATATGAAACTGGATTTTGAGTAAAGTTTGGGTGGCTGTGCCGTTTTTGAAAAAGTTTGTGCCGTTTTTAGTTTTCATATTAGTAGGAGTATAGGGGATTAACTAACGATAGATTAAAGTAGGGGTATTCTGTGTCGTTTTTGGCGTGTCGTTTTTGTTTTTGGAAAAAATAAAAATGAAAATTATTTTGAAATATTTTTTTTATTTTTTTTTTTGAATTTTTTCTAAGAAAGACACAAAAAGAGGCACAAAATATTTCAACAGGAATAAGAATATCTACCTGAAACTAAGAAAATCGGGTACGGATTTCGGCTGTGCTTGTCTGTGCTCTCTTTGTGTCGTTTTTGAAACGGGTTTGTGCCGATTTTGAAAATGGGGAAAATACTTTCAATATAGGTGCGAGTTCAGCCATTCTATGAAAACGGATTTTCAAAAAATGGCTTCAAAAAAAAAAAAAATGACCACTTTTTTGAAAAAGTTGATCGTTTTTTTTTGAAAATAACTAAATTATTAATTATAAACTTTGTGCCATTTAGATTTCTTATGTATCTCTATGTATTTAGGTCCGCTAAGAATTTCACATCCACATTCACATATTTTCGTTGAATTCTCTTGTTTTATTTTCCGTTTTTCTTTTAGTTCTTCCTTGGTGTATATTTTATGTCCTGATGCTCTATTACTATTCAAACTCGGTTTCAGTTTGTCAATCCATTCTTGTTCAAATGCCCGTTGCTCGTCAAAACACGAAACCATACACGAAGCAATCAACCCATATTTGAATTCTCCGTTGTTTTCTCTTATAGTCTTGTATAATTTGGATTCTTTTCCCTGTTTAACCTTGGCCCTATGAGATCTCATCCGATAACATAACCTCTTTTCCTTTGTGCTTCCAATATAAAGCTCTTCTGGTTTATCTTCTATCCATATTTTATAAACTTTGATTTCAGTTGTCATTTGTTGTGATTTGTATAACATATTATTCCTTTGTCTTCAATACATTATTCTATTTTTTCAAACTCAAAATCGGGTTGTTTTAAATATTCTTTAAATGTACTTTCAAGTTCATCAACATTCAGGGTAAAACATTTTACAGCCTTCCCATTAATTCTCGCTCTTTTAGGTTCATCAATACCAATCTTCTTAATTTGTGATTTAAAAGCATTCAAATTGTATTTCGTTCCGTGCTCGCTACACCATTCTTTAAAAGCCTCACCCATTTCTTTTAATGAAACTCTATCTCCATCACGAACCACACCTTCAAAATCACTTTCTATTAAGTCAATAATAAATTTAATACCATTAGGTAAGTTACTAATTTTCTGTTCGTTCTTGTATTTCGTGTTGTAAGCCGTTAATACGGTCTTCGTTTTGTATTTCCTTTCTGAAAAATATTCAAAAGCCAATCTACAAAATGCTTCATTCTTAATAAGAGGCCATAATTTATCAAAATATTCTGTATTATCCGCATATCTGTTGTTTGCTCTATGTAAAGTATGTCGTCTATCGTTATTCTCAATATAAAGGGAGTTCTCGTTATTTGTAAAATACCAGTATCTCGCACAGTGTCTGATAGAGTAAGCATCTATTCCCTTAGGTTCAATTCTATCGTGAGTTTTGGTCTGGTCGCCTTTCAATCTATCATGTTTATGGAACGCATCACCTTTTTCGCTTACTTCTTCAAATATTTTTAATAATTTATTTGATTGCTCTGAATTAAAGTTGCTAAAGTATGTAGATATGTCGGCAAATGTTATTACGTGGTCTCTGCCTAGCAATCTTCCCATAAAGTTTGCCAACATGCCCTTTCCCATCCCAGGTGAAGTATAAAATAAATGACTTGGACCACGAATAAGATGAGGAACCTGGATCATATCCGCGATATGGTCTAAGAAATGATTGAATTCCCCTACATTTCCATTCATCATTTCGTCTCCAATATGTTTGTAAAGCAAACTATTTTCAAATTTATCGGTCAAAGTTAATGGAATACTTTCCAGCGGAAACCCCGTAAATATGTTGAAACAATCATATAATTTAGGTTGTCCTAATTTTGCCAGGAAAGGATAAAATTCTACATTATTCTTGGATATTAGACTACGGGTGCGGACGGCATTATCAAGAAACCCCGGGCTGTTAGGAAGGCTTGGTCCAATAAGATGATATAAGTATTTCTTCATCTTAATAAGGTCTTCGGGTTCAATCATTTTCTTTTCACTATTTGCGACATAAAATTCGTAATCATATTGTTCGTTAATTACCCGTGTATTCACTCGTAAATTGTTCATAATTGTTTTTTCTGAAACTTGTTTATAATAAACTGATTCTTCACCACTCAAACTGTCTACTCTCTTGTTCTTGGTTAAGAAGAAATGATTACCTCCATTATTAACTAATACGATTGAGTTGGTACACCATTCATTTAGAGTATTCTCATAGATTTCCTTATTAACAAACGATTCAAAATCCGTATAGAGGTCGGTTTTTGGTTCTTCATATTCTGGAATTTCTCCAATGTCAAACCCGTTGTCCATCGGTTTCTCTTTCAAATCAATCTTAATACCAAGAGTATCATAAATATGTTCCTCACAAGCCTTTAAATCATATTCCATACCTTTCCGCAACATAATTCCATCAAAGCATAATACTGTATCCTTTGGTTGTTCAAAAAATTTATACATCTCTTGTAATATAATATTCTCGTAGTCGCATAACAAAGTATTCATATAGGAGGCTTTATGATTGTGCAAATATCCCTTTTCCTCTCGTCGTGCTACGTGCTTATCGAAATTGTTATCAGTGGAAAACATTTTATGAATGGTCTCAATCTCTTTCTTAAATGTCGTCATAAAAGTAGGTTTAAATGCTAACTGTTCATAAGCATTCTTACCTCCATTTATCATAGATAATATTACAGTCTTTGCTGTATCTCTATCAACTTTAAATTTCTCAAGCATCTTATCTCTGGTCTTACAATATTTCTTTAACATTTTCGGAAACATATCTCTTTCTTTACATAGATGGAGTAAAATAACAGGATGGGCATTTACCATGTCAATATCTACATAATAGTCTCTTGCTATTGTATGTCTAATTTCTCGGGGCATACTTTGAAGTGATATACTTTTAACAGCATAGTAACGACCCATTCCATTTGATTGTTTATATTTAGTTTCAATTATCCCTTCTTTAGATTTCATTAAGTATTTACTCATAATTGCGAAAGGGTTGTAATTATTCTCAAAACAACCTGTTCTCATTTTCTTTTTAAATTCTTCTTTGTTGTTTAATATGTAATTAAGTTTATGTTGGTCAAATCTTTCGTTTAGTTCTATGTAGGTGTCTTCTAATGGAATACTCGGTGGTTCTATTTCACATTCGGATTCGGATTCACAGTCCGAAATATCTTTAGGTAAGAAATCCATATTATAATTAGTCATCGATTTTTTTTCTAGGTTTATTTTATAGTAGTGTTATAAATATATCTTTAATATGAATTACGGAATTATGTTCTAAAGAAATAGTTAGAACAATTATATAACGGGAAGATACCGAGTATAAAATGCCATCAACTGAAGCCCAGAAAAAAGCCTGCCAAAAGTGGCGTGAATCTAATCGCAAAAAATCAATTGAACTTGCTAAAGCATACTATGAAAAAAAATAAGGAAATGGTGAAGAGAAAAAGGAGAGAACGCTATCGAGCCCAACAGAATCAGAAAATATTAGATTTCATTTTAAGTTAAATAAATTAGAAGAACAAAATCACCGTAGAATGATAATATTGATACATATCATTGTAATACTTGTAATTTAGATGTTTTCTTATATAAGAGGCAATACATTGTGTAAATCAAAAAAAAAATAGATTAGTTCTTTTTTTTTCAAAAGATATTTACCTTAATATAGGATATGATTTGTGAACTGTGCGGAAATAATCAAGTAAGAAGTTACACCCATGCGAAGTCGGCTCACCATAAAAAAAAACTGTTCGCTTTAATGTTAGAACATAAAAAAAATAGATTTAAAATATATTCTAAATAGAATTAATTAATTAATTTTTAATACTTTTTTTGTATTATAATATAATAAAAAATGTCGTTAAGTGAAAGTATTCTATTGATGAGACAGAATTTAGATCAAGCCGAGGAACATATTAAGATGCTTGAAAGCGGGAGGAAAAGTAGTTCTAGTAAAAGCAGGGCTTCTTTAATGAAAATCAAAGGTCAATCGCATGAACTTCGAAAACAGATAATGGAACACACTAAGCAATTACCAACTAAAAAGAGGGTAACAAAAGAACCAGTTGAACCCGAACCAGTTGAACCAGTTGAAGTTGAAGAAAAACCTAAGAAAAAGCGAACACCTAAGAAATAAAATATGGTGGAGGTGGTCTATTATCTATTTTTTTTTTCTTAATTTTTTTTAATTCTCGTTGAGTTTCTCTATTTTCTTCTTTGAGTTGTTTTATAAAAGAATTAAAATTTTCTTGCTTATCCAATAATTTTTTATTATCTTTGTGGCATTTATCGTGACAAACTTTGATTTCTTTTAATTCCTTCCCTTTTTCTATTGCCTGTTTGAGTATATTCTCATATCTAGACTTAGATAATGATAATTCATCATTTTGATTTGTGATTTTTTTTTGTAAATCATTAATAGTTAACGCTTGCTCAATTATTATACTTTCTTTTTCTCTTAAATACATATAAATTTGTGATAACATGCTTTTGGTATATCTCGGGTCATAATCGCAATCATACCCTAACTCAACCAAACTCGCATATAGTTCAACTTTGCTCATATTATATGTTTAGACTATCTATTCTTTAGAACATAATTCAATCCTCATCACTAATATCGTCAACATCATCTATATCTATTCTATTGTATTTGGATTGCAAGTCAATTGAGTGGCCCATTTTGTCAGCAAGTGCCTTCTTTTGAGCTAAACTGGGATTGCCTTTTAATAAATTACTAATCCAAATATGACGAAGAATATTAACAGTGATACTTTTTTTAGTCGCTTTCTTAAATACCTTTGAAATTTCAGACGAAAAATTCTGGTAATATTTTCCTTGAGCAGTTGGAAACATCACCTGCTTTGCTCTTAAAACAGGCTTTTTAAATTCTTCTAAATAATTGATTAATACATCTTTTAAAACCCTATCAGTTATCAGTAAAGTTTTTTCTCCATATCGTTTGAAGGTTTTATATTTACGTAAGACAAATTTAATGGGCTCGCCTTTTTTAGAAAGTACCAAATAATTCTTGTCATGATCCATCTTCACGCCTTCCCGTATATAAGTTAAATACTGACCAAATTCCGCACGTCTGCTTGGTTGTCTTGAATATATTGCTATTAATGCTTTTTCTCTATTAGTTAGTCCTTTTGCTTTATGTGCATTATCTAAAGCAGTCTTAGATATAACCAAATTCTTTTCTTTTTCAGTTAATTCACTTTTATCATCAATTTCGGTTTGCTGTTTTCTTTTACTTGAACTATCACCTGAATAAATTTTGTGTGCCTCTTCGTAGCCTTTTAAAACACTAGTCATCATCGCGAACGATGATATGTTTTGAATTTCCGAATTCTTAGTTTTAGAATTCTTAAATTGTTCTTTTATGAATGCGATAATTTTCTCAGCATCCTGCATCCATTCCATTGTCTTACAGTCAAAGGTTTTAACATTATGAACTCTCTTATACGTTCGCATTACGTTATCCCAATGAGTCTTCATAGATTTTTCAGTGAATGTACCAAATTTGTTGTTTTGATTATACTTTTTTCTACCTTGGTAAATCGCGAGTTTGACCGCTTCACATCCTTTAGCGTTCTCTAAATCAACCAAGGCTGGCATAATCCTTTCTTTTACATCGGCACTAACTTCGGGTAAAGTTATATTTACCTCTTTAAGTAAATAACTATTGATGAGAGTCACAATTTTTTTGAGTTCCTCTTCACTCCGTTGTAGGTTACCTGTTTTATTTTCAACTTTATTAGGAGCCTTTCCCCTTGCTATTCGTTTCCTGTCGCGTTCCTTCTTCTTGAAAACATCAGCACCTAATTTTTCTTTTTGTTCCTTTCTGTAATCTTTCCCCTCTTGCGAACGACTTGAACTGCGTGTAGCAACCATCTTATATTATTAGAACATTATTTCTTTAAACCGTAATTAATTTTTAGCGTAATTTTATTGATTCATATCGTCTTACGGAGAGTGCTTTCGGAAAAATAGCACCAAATTTCCGAATGCTTTTGGAAAAATAGCACCAAATTTCCGAATGCTTTCGGAAAAATAGACCTGAATTTCCAAAAAAAAAATTCTTCTTCTTCTAATTATGATTATTTTTTTCAGATGGAGACCTACAACCGCCTCACGGACGACATCAACGCCTTACTCCCCCACATCAATCCACCTGAACTGAAAGAACAACTTACCAAACACCTTTCTGAATTTGATGTTTTTATGAAAGCAACAGTAAGTGCGAAGGAAGAATTAGCAAAGAAAATTTATGAAGGTAAGCAAGAAGCAGAACAACAACTGCTAGCAAGTGTTGCTCAGCTGAGTGTAGCGACAGCAGAAGCAGAACGATTGACCAAGACTGATGTGAAGAACGCAACATCATTTTTGAACAAACTGACCACACTGACGATTGGAGAAAAGGAAGAACAGGAAGCGAACAATTTGTTTTACACAAACAAGACACTTAGCAAAGAGAGATTGATGAACAAAATTACTACCGCCGACTCCAAAATCTCCCGTGCTCGCCGTGAAGTGGAGCGATACTCTGCTGTTCTTCCTTCTCTTGTGCTCGAAAAGTGGGCGTTGGAGAAACTGGTGAAAAGCCGTATCAAGAAAGATAAACAAACCAGAAATATTAAGCAACGCAAGCTTGATCTCAAGCGTAAGCACGAGGAGGTAAAAAATAGTTTTATTCTTATAAAAATACTTAGTTAGTTTTTTTTCTTAGGAATTGTTGGAACTCAAGCAGGCACAGTCTGCCTCAATCGACCTGCTCGCCTTCGAGGAGGAGAGTGGTGACGAGGCTGAATACAAGGCTGATGGACTGGGCTACGAGCAGGATGGTTTTGTTGTTGAGGTAAATATTTTCTTTCGTTTGTATTTCTTTCTTAATTTACTATTTATTTTACTATGCTGTGCTCAGGGCGACGAGGACGACGAGGTAAATTTGTTGCCCTTTTTTTTTTAATTCTGTTTTATATACTAACACACACACTTTTAGGAGTGAAGAGCGACCGTCCCAGCCTATTAATTAGCCTATTAATCAACTGAAATAAAAACACACAAACCAAACCGCCTTCATAGTTGTCAAAATTAGATTGAGTTGTTAGATTGGTTTCCTCCCTTCGGTTGTATCTTTCTCCTTTCTTTTGTTGCTTATTTCATTTCATTATTCTTATTCTACTCAGCACCTCAGGTGGATTTCTTCGCGGGTGAAGTGAAGGTGATCGGTCTTTCTCCTTTCTTGCTTATTTCATTTCATTATTCTACTTACCATCTCAGGTGGAGTTCGTCGCGGGAAAACAGGTATGGTAGCGAAGGTGATTACCTATTGGTAATTACTTTCTCTACCATACAGTCTTTGACTGAACGGGAAGTGCCCGTGTTGTCAAAGCCATTTTCGAAAATTTATTTGCTGTGAGGAAAAAAATTACAAGTTGTGTGTTGTGTGTTGTTTGTCTGTTGTTTTTTTGTTTGTCTGGTTGTTTGTTTTTTGTTTCTTGTTTCTTGTTTCTTGTTTCTTGTTTCTTGTTGTTTGTTTCTTGTTTGTTGTCGTCGTTGTTTGTCTGTTGTTTCTTGTTTGTCTGGTTGTTTGTTTCTTGTTTCTTGTTTCTTGTTTGTTGTTGTTTGTTTCTTGTTTGTTGTCGTCGTTGTTTGTCTGTTGTTTGTTGTTATTGTTTGTTTCTTGTTTGTCTGTTGTCTGTTTGTTTCTTGTTTGTCTGGTTGTTTCTTGTTTGTTGTCGTCGTTGTTTGTTTCTTGTTGTTTGTTTTTTGTTTGTCTGTTGTTTCTTGTTTGTTGTTGTTGTTTGTTTCTTGTTTGTTTCTTGTTTGTCTGTTGTTTGTTTTGTCTAATTCATTTTTCTTTTTAGTTATGAGCACCTCTTCCATCGCGTCTCCCCCTACTGGTAAATTCTTTTTTCTTTTTGTTATTGTCTTAATTTATTTTTGTGTTATGTAGAACGCCGTCTCTCTGTGCTCAGCCCCCCCTCATCCTCCGTTTTCAACTACAACCGAATTGATATTGAGAAGATGCTTGACATGGAGATTGATGAAGATAAACTTCTGATGAAACTGACTGAGTTTTCTGTTGATTACCGAAGGAAGCTTGCAAATTTGTGCTACCTTACCGATCAAAGTATAAAAATGATAAAGAATGCACCTGAGATTGAGGAGAAAGAATTCAAGCAGGCAGTGATATGGGCGATGAATCAGAGTGATGTTGATTATGACGATATGAAACAATACGTCTACACGATGATGAATAAGAAGAAGTATTATGAAGTGAAATTCAGCAAATACGACCTCTTCCACTATACTGATCGTGCTGCTTTTATGGTGGATGAAACCTACCGCCGCCCACCCCCCGAGCCCGTCACGCCCAGTCGCTTCACCTGTGGCATTTGCCATCGCGTGATGAAAACGGAGAGAGGACTGACCAGTAGCCAGCACCTCAACAGCGACACCCACATACGGGCGGTTGCCCGACGGGCACGGCAGGCTGCTACCACGCAGGCTGCCGAGCAGGCTGCCGAGCAGGCTGCCGAGCCAATCCGCACCCGTGCTGAGGTAATTTTTGTCTTTCTTTTTGTTTTTATCTTTTATTTTTTTTTATTTAGAGCGAGGAGCTCACCTACGAGGACGACGACAATTCCCAGGTATTTTTCCTTTCCCTTGTCTTCTTTTATTTCTTATTAAATATTATTTACATATCTCTATGTTTGTTGTTTGTTTCAGGCTGCCGATCCAATCCGCACCCCTGCTCGCGAACTCTTCTCTTCTTCTGAGGTAATTTTTGTCTTTCTTTTTGTTTTTCTTTTTTATTTTTTTTTATTTAGAGCGAGGACGACGACAATTCCTGAACTCAACTGTCGCAGGTATTTTTCCTTTCCCTTGTCTTCTTATATTTACATATCTCTTATTAAATATTATTTACATATCTCCATGTTTGTTGTTTGTTTTATTTTATTCTTCTTCTTTCTATGTTTTCTCTCCTCCTATTAGGCTTAAGCCTACCGCCTACGCTGTCTAAGCCCACCGCCCTCCCGTGCCGTCGCATCAGCCTATTAATTAGCCTATTAATCAATTGAAATAAAAACACACAAACCAAACCGCCTTTCATAGTTGTCAAAATTAGATTGACTGCCTTCATAGTTGTTAGATTGGTTTTTCCCCTTTCGGTTGTATCTTTCTCCTTTCTTTTGTTGCTCATTTCATTTCATTATTCTTATTCTACTCAGCACCTCAGGTGGATTTCTTCTCGGGTGAAGTGAAGGTGATCGGTCTTTCTTCTTTCTTGCTTATTTCATTTCGTTATTCAACTCACCATCTCAGGTGGAGTTCGTCGCGGGAAAACAGGTATGGTAGCGAATGTGATTACCTATTGGTAATTACTTTCTCTACCATACAGTCTTTGACTGAAGCCACCCGAAATAAGACGGTAAATATTTAGAACACCCTATATTTATAACACAATTCACTTTTTTCAAAAACGAGTCCATTTTTTTTTTTTGAAGTCGTTTTTTGAAATCCATTTTCAAAAAACAGTCCATTTTTTT
>Ga0181420_1000611_pt1 | contig 14232 bp, 12 predicted proteins | sample 43SPOviralmetaG_FD_130145 | JGI IMG/M metagenome (GOLD analysis project Ga0181420, IMG submission 130145) | Marine viral communities from the oligotrophic San Pedro Time Series (SPOT) site, San Pedro Channel, CA, USA - 43 SPOT_SRF_2013-05-22 | ecosystem: Environmental > Aquatic > Marine > Strait... | reverse complement strand
TATCACTGTGCGTTTGTGCCACTTTTCTCGCCCAATTATAAATCATAATTCCTCCCAATCTTCTTTGGGGATTTTCAAATGAACCAGCAACGGACGGATGGACATAATTTTCATTATAATTAGCAACCCCTGGGTCAGCACTCCCTGTCCTACATTTCTGTGCTAATCTTTTAAATTCTATCGCTTCTGTCCCATCCCCCTCAATAGGGTTGGCATATTGGTCGTGTGATGGAATCCTATGAGATTGGTGGAGGTAATTAAATGTGAATGATGATTTAGCATCGTCCCAATTTAATTCGAGGTCTGGCGTACCTAAATAATATCCCCTCCTCATTGGGTTATAATCAAAATTTTTTGCGTCTGGACCAAAGGTTGGGCGGCGTGATAAATCATCCATTCTGTATAATTCCATATAATCTATTTGGTAAAAGGGACGACCAAAATTATAATTCAAACTATCAACGCCTATGGCACCATCTCCTAAAATTGTAGGAGGAGTTAGGCGTGGTTGTAATTGGACAGATGCCTTGTATCTATTTATTGTTGTTGTATATTCTGGTTTTGAAGTAGGCATTTTCATGTCCTCCATCATTTCTCTGTATGATTCAGGGGTAGTAAAAAATCCTACATCCTCCCCTGGAAATCGCATATCGGTTTTATCACCTGCTCTTCCTGGATTTGACGCATCATATCTACCAAACCGTGTCCCAATCAATACTATCTGCCCTACACCTGTCGGTCCCAATTTTGCTGGTGCTTCAAAAAATTCGGCATTCCACCTACGATGTGTTTTGGGTGCTGATGCGTCTAAATACTGATATGGCACATCCGCCCCTGAATATCCAGTCCCACTTGCCAGACCCCTCATTTTTCCTCTACGCACATCTCTAAATGACGCAAATGAAAGGTCGCCATAGGTTCCATCATTCCTAAATGGAATTACTGACTCATAGGTGAAATATTCCCCATTAATATTAATCATTTTATGCGGATTAGCACCAGGCAAGGCAGGTGGGTTTGTCCATAGGGTCAGGTCTGCCTGTGAAATACCAACAATGTCTATCTCTCTTATATTATCCTCCGTGAAGGGAATACCTATCAACCTATTTGCTCCTGGTGGAATTACAGGAACTCGTGTCGAACAACCATATAATTTAAATTGTCCTACCGTACTGCCATAATCGGCATACGCCTGATGGAAATTTTCAGTGGCGGAAGTCGAACCTGCCGAAAATAATGCGTTTCTTTTCACATAGGTGGTTTCGTTTTCATTAATATCTTGATTCATAATGACATTAGGTCTATTTAATCTCCTTTTGACATAATCCTCCACATAATCGCCATTTTTCACATTTGTTAGTTTTCCTGTCATCTGGTCTGTAATCAATAGGGACAATTCAGTAAGACCATAGACCCCTTTTGGTATAAATACATTAACCTCCTTTGTAAATGGGCGAATATCACAGTTTTTGTAATCCGCATCAATATTGGCACCACCACCCCCATTCATCTGGACACATGGCAGAGGTGTATTCGAACCTCCTACTTTTTCAGGAAAATATGTAATTGTTCTACCAAAGGTGGATGTATCAAAGACATTCTGCTTCAAACCTTTGTATCCTTTTGCTGGATCTCGCTTATATTTAATTACATTGGAGTGAGGAACTAATCCATTATCATATATCTTCTCGTAATCTTCGATATTTGGGTCGCTTACACTTTCCGCCAAAGGAACCCACTGCGGACTATCATTCACATAAAATCCAAAATCAATCATTTCATCAATATCATCCTCAATTTCTATAGATTGTCCCCCAGCACCTCTTTTATTCACAAATGTGTCCTGTATTGTAATCTGCGAACCTGCTGGGAGGACTATTGCCTCATCACTTAATTGATACTCCCATACATTATTCAAAGTATCGCTCTTTTTAGACATTTGCCTATTTGCGTCAATATAAATGATTTCGGTTGCTGCCATTTATATTAACATAATAAAAAAAATACAAATACTGAACTATTAATATCGAAAAAAGGCACGACCCATTCTTCCATATTCTGCCTGGGTCATGCCCAATCTATACTCTTCCGCTCTTATCCTCTCCTTCCTCTCTCTCTCTTCTTTTGCGTCCAACCTTGCCTTTATTAACCTATCTCTCCCTACCTTACTCATTGCGTCTTCGGTGCTGGTATAAGGGCGGTTTGGTATATAGTTTTTATCGCTCCTATTGTCTGGGTCATATAATATTTTTGCGTCGCTCAATCGTCTTTTCTTTTCTATTTTTCTCACACCCTTCTTCACACCTGCTTCATCGAGTTTCGTTTTCTTCCCTTTCGCCATTTTCTTCTTTTTTTTCAAACCGTATTTAGACCCTCTTGGTATAAGCAACGGTACATCCTTCTTATCACCTTTGAATGTAATACGCTCTAATTTCCTCCTCCTTGTATTTATTGGTTCCTCGCTTTTAACCATTTTTGTAGGCATGGAGTTTAGAGTTTTTTTCATTTCCTCCTTCTTCGGTTTCGGTTTCGGTTCCTCTTTCTTCTTGCCGTACGAATTTCTAATTTCCGCCATCTCTTTTGAAAAATCCATATATGCTTTCTTTGCGTCTTTTTTTGTATTATTTTTATCACTCCAATTAGAAGTCTTTTCAGTTTCCTTCTTATTCGCAAATTTCCCATACCTTGTCGATTCCTTCTTTTCCTCCTTCATCTTTGTAAGCAACTTCTTCCTCGCTGCTACTCTATCTATCGTCCCTTGGTCCGCATATCTATCAGGAGCAGACCCCCTATTACGATATTCCTGCCCCACACGATTTAATCTACGATTTGCGGCATTATCTTTGTAAAAAGGCATTTCGTTATAAATAAATAGGAGAAAAAAAAAATCAAAATCTACCCAAAATCCACCGAACCCTTCTGGAAAGTTATGGGGACGGAATCTTCGTCAAATATCCCTAATTTTTGGGAGGATTCCCAATTACTGAATTGCTTGTTTATTTTTAGGACGAGTTCTTCTAACTTACACACACGCAGAAATTCTAATGTAATAGTCTTCCTAAATTCAATCCAGAAACATTCACTATTAAATTTATTCCAAACTACTCTATAGTGCCTATCAAACTGTTTATTCCAATCTATCCATAAATCAAACAAATGACTATCACTCAACAAATTACGGAGGGAACTATTTTTCACCGAGCAATTATACCTCCCCTTCATTATTATTACCATTAGAAATTATTTCATCGGTATTAACGCCGTCCATATCTACCTTCTCCTTATCTGTCCCACCAACCATGCCCTCCTTCTTACTCCATAATAATTGGTCGTGATTACGCCTTGCTTCAAGATTCTGTACCGATAAATACAACATATCAAAATCCTCCTTCCTCGAAGCATTAAATATCTGTAGAAATTCTTTATTACCTCCACCAAAGAAAGATAAATCCTCTGCCATTTTCTTTAATTCTGTTTCTGGAAAGGAACCGAGCAAATAATATGCCGTCGCATTATTTCTCAATATACCAGGAAAATACTTCCAATACTGTGTCGTAATACATAGGGACAATTTGCCCTCCTGGACCTCATTACCAATATGTCTATACTTACTCACCAAACTACTAATCTCATCCACCTTGCCTGTCCTCTTAAAATTTACATTACCGATAATATCATCTAAAATTACCAAATACCTGCCCACCTCTTCATCCTGCTCAATCATTTCAATAATAGTTTCCATCAGTTCTGGTGTATATTCAGTAAAAATATAATCAAAATCTTCCAATAAATATTTATTCACAGCATCATTAGAAGCGGTCGAACTAATCAAAATTCTTACCTTAAATACATCCGCATAAAATCTCTTACTCATATACAACGAATTGAGTAATGTAGATTTCCCTGCCTTTACACGACCCACAATTAGGTGTAAATGGACTTCTGGAGATAATGGATAAAATAATTCTGGATCGCCCTGATTGTTCTTATCTTCTTCTACTTTGACTGGATATATGCTCAAATCTTCATGCTCCTTCTTCTTACTGTCCCTTTTCTTATCCTTTTTCTCTTGCTCGAAATCACGCTTTTGGTATTTCAAACCTTTATTTTCTGCCATTTATTATAATACTACAAAATAATTAGGAGGATTATACTACAATAATCTGCTGGGCGTTTTCAAGCGTGGGTTCTTGGATAATCCATTGACTTGAGCATGTATTCTTATTCCTCCCTTTTGAAAAGGGTAATGTCATCTGTACTCCTTTTTTAATATCGTCGTTTTCTTTTCTTATATTAATACAACGAATATTAGTCCTCCAATGTTGATGTCTATAGTCCCAACGAATATCGGCATTACAAAATTCGCACTTAAATCGCTTCTCCTTTCTCTTTTCATTTGCTCTCCTGCTCAATTTATTACGGTGGTATTCCGCCAACCTCTGCTCTCTTATCTCTTCTTTGGTTCGGTGGGCATCAATACGATTGACGCAGGTATAATTTTTAATGTAATATTGTTCTCGTATCCTCAAATCCGTAATATTGTCCCCTTCCCAATTTTCAATTATTTTCGGTTCGTCGATTACAAAGGTTTCTGGCACATTATTAGACCATCCCTTACTCTTCCTTTTTGATATACATACGGTTGAACCATAATACACATCCCCTGTTTCTGGACAATCTAATTTATATACACAACCTTTCATATATCGTTATACAATTATTATCTTTAATATAAATTCTGTGAAATTATTTTATTTGCTTATATTATTATGTCATATTTTGAGGATATTTCCAGATACAGTGATGATTTATCGAACCAGAGAGATAATTTCCAATCTTTATTAGGAAGGACAAAGGAACGATTATCTGCCGAAAATCAGGCGAAATTTGATGAAATTACACAGAGATTTGAGATGGTTGGTGGTGCTGTTTCGGCAGCAGCGATGGGGGCACATGGTTTTGCTAAAAGTATAGGAGAAAAAGGGAAAGGATTGAGTTTTGACGAACAATCAGCAAAATTACAGGCAAAAATATTAGAAGAAAACCCTGAATTCAGTGATTTCTTGAATGATGCGAGAGGAAAATTTAGTGAATTTGGAAGTGATTTTACTTCTAAAATGGGAGGAGGAGGAGGAGATGCCCCTGAATACTTGACGGCAAAGGAACGGCGACCGATGGGTGTATCTAATACTACCGAAGTAAGTAATAAGGCATTCGATTCCACCGCATTCGACGCAGACGGCAGTATAGCACAAGGCGAATACGACCAGGCACGAGCAGCACTAATAAATCCCTCATTACGCAAAGATGCCCCTGATCCAAGTATTACTCCAAGAGGCAATAAATTAGTAGGACCTGGTGATAGGGTCAAGGCGGCGGATATTTATGCGAGTGATGGACGATTAGCGTACCCAGGACCAAAGACGGTGGCACCAGACGCAAAAGGATTAAATATTGGTGCCTCATTAAATCCAGAAGTCGATGGTGCTGGTCAATTATTACACAACAAACCATCAAAAGGTCTAACCTTAAATGCTCCTACTCAAGATGTATCTGCCGCAAAGTCATCTATTGGTTTTCATAATGCGGAGGAATTACGGTCTGTGAATGCTCGATTACGCACAGGACAAGGTATAGATACAGGACGAGTTCCTCCTAAATATGACCCTAACTTTGGCACTCCAGCATCTCAATTCCCAGATAATACACCAAAAAGTGCTAAAAAGATGGATGAAGACGGTGATTTTTCTAATCTAACCTATGACGATGAAGAAATGGATTTAGATAATTTGGTAGGTAATACTAAAAGTAAGGCAACAGTAGGACAGGCAGATGATGCCTTTGTAATGGGTCCTAATAATCTATTCGGTGGAAACGGTCCAAATAAATCAGGTGCTTTTGCTCCTAATGTAGATGTAGGAGCGGCGAATGACCCAGATGCTATTAGACCTGCGACGGCGGCGGATGACACCGCATCTCGGTCTGTAAGAGCACCTGCCCAGGGACAACCTGCTGTTGGAGGGAGGACTGGCGGTCTGGACCCAGATGGACGAGGCATGGGTAGGGGTGCGGCATCAAGAGCAGGACCGCCTGACCCTACCGTATCCACTCTCGATGGTGGTGGTGGTGCCCCTACCGTACCTGACACTCGCCCTGCCCACCTAATCCCAGATAAAAATGGGCAAATACCTTCCGCTGATGGAGGAATGAAGGTGCCTGGAGCGAGTGATTACAACCATTTAAAAGGGAAACAATTACTTCTTGGTAAGAGCGACGCTGACGCATCACGCATAGCAAAGACACAAAATGATAATTTTGAAAAGCACGGTAATATAGAAGGGGATGTGAAAGCACAAAATGTGGGTGGTCCCAAATTTGAAAATGTGAAACCTTCTATTGGAGAAGGAGATTTAAGTTTCGCCAATAAGGGTGGTCTGTTGAAAGAAGGCGAAGATGTATTACAAACTGCTGAAAGTGCCGCTATGGGAGATACAAGGGCATTAGCACAATCTAAAAATACTATAGGAGCATTTGTTGAAGGGTTGGGTGCCGAAGAAGGGGCGGCAACAGGAGTAGAGGCGGCGGCGGCGGCAGGGGGTGCTATGGAAATGGCATCAGGTGCTGGTGAAGTAATCGGTGCTGGTATTCTTATTGCTGGGGTATTACATGATGTATTACAGAAACCTGAATCAACTACTACAAATCTCCCTAATGCTGGGAAAATTGGTTTCGACCCTAACGCTATTGGGGGTAGTATGAGTGGTGGAGGTTCTGGGATTGCTTAAATCCAAAAACCCACAAAATCCAAACAAAAACAAAATATATCAAAAATTATTATAAATCCTCCTATATATCACGAGGGTCTTGGAGGATATTGACTATTTCATTTTCCTCTATTTCTTTGGGAGCATCTAACTCCTCTTCTTCTTCAGCGTCTTCTGGGTCTGGGTCGGTGGGTTCTTGGGTCGGTTGGTAATATTCTAATCCTTGTTGTAATTTTTCAATATGCGTCCCTGTTAGTACATCCTCCTCATCAATCTGGTCTAATAGATGCTTCAAATCATTATATTCCTGAATCGAAGATGCTTTATCTAAATATTTATATTTAATATCCTTCCATTCACGGATTTTATCATTACCCTGTTTCATCAATTTATTATAAATTTTTATTTCCTCCTGCTCATTTAGGACCTTTTCTCGCTCCAATCGCTCTTTGCGTTGTCTGGTCTTGGTTTCCTGGATAATCTCCTTTTCCCTCTTAATTTTTTGTTTCTTGCGACCATCCGCCAATGCTCGTAATTGTTTATCAGTAAGTTTCTTCTTGGGTTTCTGTAATCTGTCTTCAAAATCCATTATAATATTACAATATATTTTAATATCGCAGTTATTCCTTGGTAGGAGCGTCAAGACCCCAGAAATCTCCTTGGGCATAGTCCGCATCCCCTAAATTATCATTAGGGTCTTGAATATCCTGATTATATGATTCTCCCTGTTCCCAATCCTGTGCTACATTAAAATATCTTGTATCCAGAGTAGTCTTTTTCGTATAAAAATTACTTGCTACATTTGAAGGTTTATAATTATCCTTCTCTATCTTTGCCATTCTACTCGCTACATCCTGATTACTCTTCACACCAATTGCTCGTTTATTACCCTTTCTCGCCATGACCTCTACCGCCCTCTGCTGACCCTCACGCCTCTGGAATTCAGCATCACTCTGCCTTATTTTTTGGTATTTCGCATCATTTTTACCTTTTGCCAAAGTTGCCTCTTGTATCATATTTGCGACCTGTACCCTATCCTCCTTTGTAGGTGCCTGTAATGCCTCACTATATTCCAGTCCTAAATCTTCCCTCGCTCCAAGCACAAAAGTTCCCTTATCCAGTAATTGTCGCCTGTAAGTCCCCAAATTCCCTTGGATCGAAGTATTTAATTTTTTAGATTCACCAATTCTGCCACCTTTCACATTCGCCAGGTATTTATCCAATTTAATTTGACTACGAGGGTTTATATCAGGCACCTTTTGACCTCTTACATCATAGGCGGCGTCAGCACCTCCTTCTTCTTGGTCATCCTGTTCCAGGGTGCTTACATATATTTGCCCTATATTTGCGGCGGATTTGATAATCCTTTCACTCTTTTCACTATATTTCGCAGTTTCTTTTGGTATAATCTGTGTGCTGGATTTTAATAGTTTCAGTGTGGAGTTTGGCACCTCACTATATCCAAATTCCTTATCTAACGACCTTGCCTCCTCAAATCTATCAGTATATCCTAATACAGTTAGTTTCCTTTTATCTTTCTGCTTCTGTAATTTCTCTGTTAGTGTTGGACTTGCTTTTACAGGATTTATTGGTTTCCTAAATTCTGCCCACTGCGAAGCACGGTCTGGTAATTCCTTTTTACTTGCTATTCCCATCTTACCCATGGCATCCTTCACAATACCCTTATCATAATTCGATGTGTGTGTAATGGATGTAATACCCTCACCTCCCATAAATATTGATGTTCCCTTTTCATCATACTTATCGATTACTCGAGGTGTTCCTTTTGTAAGGATTGCGGAAGAAGGAGGAACCTTCAATCGAGGAGCAGGGATATTACCATATTTAGTAGTCCATTCCAATAATTTCTTGGTATATCTTTGATTTGCCTTTTTAATCTTTTCGTATGCCTTTTTATCCGTCGCCGATAAATCCTTTAGTTTTCTACCAGCGAGGAATGCTTTATTTGTTTGTGGTTGTTTTGGTTTAGGAGGAATTTTAGCATCCTTTTTAGGCAAAATACCATCACCTCTATCTCTGGTTTTATATTTGACACCCTTTCTAACCTGTGTAATCTGTTCTCCTTCTCTCACAAATTCCGCATCACCCTTTTTATTTCCCTTAAAATAGCGAGGATTGCGTACAGGAAGGGTTCTTTCCTTACCATCCGCAAGTTCTTTGTCAAATAGTGCCTCCTTCCTATCTTTGTATAATCCCTTACCTTTTGCCGTTGCTGTGCCGTAATCCGCCTTTGTATTTTTAATAAATTTACTCTTACCACCAGGTGCTCTGTATCGTGTATCCTGTGCCTGACCTCGAAGTTGTTGGTCTGTAAAAGAGGATTTCCCACCTTCTTCCTTCTTTTCAATCTCCTTTTCAATCTGTTTCTTTGTTTTGGGCGTTTCATTCCCAGGACCACTATATAATATTTCCTTATCTCTCAACTCCTGTGCTAAATCTATATCTTGGACACCGAAACTAAATGTTTTAAATCTTGAAGCAATAAATCCAGAGGCATCCACAGGTGCTGGGCGACCTGCTACTCTAACCTCCTTTTTAATACCGCCACCAATAGATACTAATTTAGTGGGAACCTCGTGATGTGGTTTAGGAGGATTATATCTCGCATCGACTTCAATAGTAGAAGGGTCCCTGTATGGGTCATTTGCCTCTTTAATATCACTATTGGCAGGACCATAAGGAAACCCTCTGGGAAGGGTGTTTCTGGTGAGTTTGAGATTGGGTGGTGCCTTTTTCTTATAATTATTCTTACCATAAATGTCGGCATACGCTTTAGGGGAATATCCCCTTTTGGCAAATTCGTCCAATCTTCGTTTATTATTAGCAATCGCCGTACCCTCCCTATCCATGTCCGCAACCGCCTCTTGGACTGCGATTAGTCTATCGTCCAAATTATTACCAACCGTAGTCATATTAAATTCTGTTTCAGGGACATATGCTCCTAAATAATTAGAAGGAAATAATCTACCACTATCTTTGTATTTTCTTTCCACGCCACCCAATAATTCCTTATAGGAAACAACCCTGGTGGGAAGGTCTTTTTTTCCTACCAAAGAAATGGGAGCATTACTTTCGTCATCGCTCTCTAATATACCTTCTAAAAATTTTCTATTTTTTGTAGCAGTTTTATGCTCCTCATATTTACGCTCGATCATCTGGTCTAATGATTCTTTGGGCGGAGGGACGACTTTTCTTATAGGTTTCTTAATCTCCCTTTTTTTAGGAGGAATTACAACCGCTTTCTGTGGTGCCTTTTTGGGTTTGGATTTCGTGGGTTTCTTGGATTTCATAATATCATCAAAATCTCCCTCTTTTAGTCCAGCAAAGGCATCAGGTGCCTCCTTTTTCTTGGGAATTTTCTTCTTTCTTGGTATTCCTCGCGGTGGTTTTGGGGGTGGTTTTTTTGGTGCTTTCTTGATTGCTTCATTTAATGCTCTCTTTTTTTGTTATTGAATAAAATATCTGTCTTTATATTCTTTATCTGTTTCTCCCTTTTTTTTAGCAGGTGTCTTCTTTTCATCTTTCGTAATCTCATCGTAAGAAGGAGGTTTAGGTTTAGATACTTTCTTTGGTGGTGGGGCAACCGTTTTCTTTGATTCTGCCTTTTTTTTAGGTTTAGACACCTTCTTTGGTTTTTCTTTTACCCCAAATCCATATTCCTCACCATCACTATCTGTAATCGTCTTCTTTTTATCGTATTTAGGTGCCTTTTTCGCAATTTTTTTCTTTTCTTTTCTCGCTTTAGTCCTATCTAATAATCGTTGATATTGTGGTGTATTCGTTGTTTTTTTTGCTGGTTCCTTTTTTGCTCTCGATGGTATTTCCTTACCGACACGACCCAATTTTCGGTTCTGTGGAGTATCCTTGTAATATCTCTTCGCCATTTTATAAATATCTATAAGATAATAATTTGTCCCATTAATTTAATCGCACAAAAATTTAAATTAAAATATATTGATATTACAATACTATGTCCCAACACGAAATCGTAGGAAGAGCAGATAATCTATATTCTGCGTATAATGCCCTCCTGGTGAATGCGGATGGGTCTATCAATACAAACAATAATGACCCTGTACGGACTATTATACCTTACGAAGGAACCCTAACAACTAACTCCCCCACCTTTGATGTAAGAGGTAGGAGGATTCGAATTTACGGAAATACTGATAATACCTCTTTTCTTATGATACAATATGCTTCCACCGATACTGCCCCTGTAGAAAATGATTGGCAAACGATAGACCAATTAAATCCTCTTACAATTAATGGAAATATTGTGGTAAATAAGGTTATTGAAATTCCCCCTAATTATATACGGTTTGTCAATCCAGGCACCGCTCATGGATTATCATTCAGGATAATTGTAGAAAAATAAATTTGTAATCCTGAGAAATTTATATTTTTGTATATTATACAATGAGTGGAATTCTTCAAATCGTTGGTCAATCTTCTGGTGTATCTTCGCTACTATCTGTTGATTCTTCTGGTCGTGCTGTTGTGCGTGATGCGGACAGTATTACACAAACTACGGCAGTCAATACGAAACTAACCGCTATTGACGCCGTCCTGGATAATTCGCTAATCCAGCAAACGGCAGTCAATACAAATCTAACCGCTATGGATGCTGTCCTTGATAATTCGTTAGTCCAGCAAACCGCCGTCAATACGGCACTTGCTACTCTTGAAACCTCTAATCAGGCAATCAAGACCGCTGTTGAAGGCACCCTTGCGGTGTCAGCACCAACTATTACAACCTCTGTTTCTACACTTGCGAATGCCGTTTCTGTTGCCGCTGCTGCGACCCAGACTACTGCTTCTGTTGATTTAGGAGGAGTTCGTACCTGTGCCGTCTTTGGCGACTTGAGCGACGCTTCGGCAAATATTAAGGTTGAAGTTTCTGCCGATGACTCTGTTTTTTATGAAAATAGTGAGCAAACTATATACATTTCTGGCACGGATTACTACAAACAAATGACAATTGATGCGAGGTATATTAGATTATCCTATACAAATGGGAGCGGTGGGGCACAGACTTGGAACGCAATTCTATCTCGCAAGGCATAATCATATTTTTTTTATATATATATTATTATATGAGCAAATCAAAAGAAGGGAGATTTATTACTAATGAAACAATCAACAACAATCAGGCATCGACTACACTATTACATACAAAGGAAGCAAAATATGTAAGGATTATGGGTGATATGACGAGCGATTTATCCAACCTATCCATGTGTGGTGCTGTAGAAGGTGATTCTACAACCTGGGTCAAAATTGCTCCTATTACAAAGGGAGATAAGCACCTTGATGATAATGCCTTTAATACTAATAAATACGACCTTTTGGGTTTTATAGACCATCCACCGAAGTTTATTCGTGTTGGTAATATTTCAGGGACGAATGCCACAGGTGTAAATCTGTGGTATAAGTTGGGATATTAAAAAGTATAATTATTTTATTATAAATATATAGGAGGTATTATGGGATCACCTTATAGGCAGAGGAATACCCTAACAGAGTATTGACGAGGAGTGTATCATCCGTTCCAGGATTTGCTCCATCTCTACCACTAAAAATAAATTGTATTATTTCTCCCTTTATAGGTAATACCACAAAAAAAGGTTGATTCGCCGTTCCTTGTAATGTATGAATTAATACCTTATTAGCATCTCCTCCTTTTAGCACTGTATTGTAATATACTTGGACCTGAAAATTGAATGTACAGGTCGCAGATATTGATACACTACTGAAAGACATACAATTTTGTTTCCCTGTAGAAATTGCTGATAGATTGCCCCATTTTTGCTTTACAGCAAGACTGCGTGGTTTATATGTTTTTAGTTTCGTTTCTCTTACGGCGGAATTGTGTTTATCCATTTATATATAGGATATATTTTTATTTTTATTATCAAACTTTTAAGATTAATCCTTGAATTTTTTATATTAGGTTATATTATAAAATGTCAGCACCTGTAGTCGAATCCGTGAATACGAAGTATATTAGTATTGTCCCTGAAAATGGGGAGCAATTTAATCCAGGGCAGAAGATTATTTACAATCTCGAACCCAATATTGGGTTTATGAAAAGGGATAGTTATTTTATTTTTGACCTCCTAAATACTACGGCAGATTTTGGACGGTATGGTCTTAATGCCCTTGCTGGTGTCCATTCCATCGTTGAAAATATCCGTATCTATTCCAAAATGACAGGTGTTCTTCTTGAATCCTGCGAAAATTATGGGCAAATTCAGGGTCTTATTCATCAGTACGGTCATGATGATAGGGAGGATATTGTGGCGAAAGAAGGTGTAGGAATTCCTTGTATGGCGAAATTTAATGTCCTCGGTGGAGTATCTAACCGCTCACTCCTCGAAAGTCATGAAATTGAAAATCAGCGATTATCTCCTGTAGATACAGCAGGTAATCCTAAATATACCCAACAGCGATACATTATGTCCCTCCGTTGTGGTATTTTTAGATATTTTGATGCCGAACGCCTTATTCCTATCCTAAATTTTGGTGGTCTTCGTATTGAAATCAACCTCCAACGCCCTGAATTAGTCTTACAGAAATTATCCTCCTCCGTTGTATCCTCCATCAGTCCTACAGGTTTTGGTGATTACGACATAATCAATGAAGGGGCACCGTGTGCCGCTGCTGTCGCTGGTGCTGGAGCAAACGCCGCTCTTACACTCCTCGGTGTTGGTCAGGTTGCGAACTGTGGTTTCGCAGTTGGTAATAATATCCGTATAGAGGGTGTAGAAACTGCTGGTGGTGCTGCTGTGGATGTGAATAGGGTGATTACTGCGATCACAGATGCCGCCGCCGCAAATACTACCACAATTACATTTTCTGGTGGTAATCTTAATGATTTGAATGCTAATGCGACGATTAAATATATACCTACTACTCCTCCTAATTACCAGGTTTTCAATACGGAAATGCGTGTCTGTCAGGTCGTCCCTACACAACAGCAGGAAGCAGACCTCCGCCAATCTCTCAATTACGAATTTACTACATGGGACCTGTTCCTCGATAATATCCCAACCGCAGGGGCAAGGCACCAAACTCCTATTAATTCCGTAGCATCGAAGGCACTTGCTATTCTCTCTATGCCTTATGACTCATCACAGGAGGCGAACCTTGCTAATCAGCAGTATTATTCAGGAGAAGTTCCATCCAATACCAACCTCAATTCAGTCCAATTTTTCATTAATAATAGACTATACCCACTCCGTGCCTACAACCCACAGACCCTAAGTGATAGGGTGCTGTCGCTAAATGAAACGCAGAAAGCACTTAAATCAGTAGGAATTAATCCCCTATGCCTGGGTCGTAATATCGGCAGTGATTTAGAAAATTACAACCAGACTTTCCTTGTTTCTCGTGAATTAGCAAGAAATGGGTTTGTATTTGATTTGAGAAACGCCGAAGCAGAAAT
>Ga0181420_1000607_pt1 | contig 14282 bp, 5 predicted proteins | sample 43SPOviralmetaG_FD_130145 | JGI IMG/M metagenome (GOLD analysis project Ga0181420, IMG submission 130145) | Marine viral communities from the oligotrophic San Pedro Time Series (SPOT) site, San Pedro Channel, CA, USA - 43 SPOT_SRF_2013-05-22 | ecosystem: Environmental > Aquatic > Marine > Strait... | reverse complement strand
GCTGTAGCTGAACTCTCTATACCATTTAACTTGGAGTGATCAGCATCAGTGAATACGTTTGAGTCAGATGCAGCCTCTACTGCTGCTCTGATTTCTGCATTCGTTTGGTCTGCTGTAGCACTAGCTTCAACACCATCTAATTTAGTACCGTCAGCAGCTACGTCTCTACCGTCAACTGTTCCTGATACTGTGATGTTTCCTGTTACGTCAACACCAGCACCAACGTCTAGGTTGCCGGGAATGTTAATACTACCAGTATTACCTATAATAAATCTGTTAACACCATTTGTAGAATCTAAAATGGTAAAAGAACCAGCACTTCCATAAATTTTAAAATCTGGGTTATGGTCTGAATCTGTAAAAGTGACATTTGGATTAGCACCCGTTAATGTTAATGTCTGTCCTAGTGACCCATCTCCAGTTGTAGTTATTGCTTGAGATCCAAAGTCAGGAGATATTTTAGTTCCAGCTATTGCAGCAGATGCGTTAACGTCTGCATTAACGATAGTCCCATCTACTATGTTTGCACTAGCTACTGTTACGTCTGTTGGTAAAGCTCCAGCAGCAATCTTAGTTGTTGCTATAGAATCTGTACCTAATCTTCCAGCTATACTAGCACTAGAGACATTAGCCATATCTTCAGCAGCTACAGGATGTCCTCCAGCTGTCGAGCCGTCATGTACTACAGGTACTTCTTTATCTGTATCAATCGTAACTTCACCTTCGGCACCAGTAAAGCTACTATGTTGCGAGGTAGTTCCTCGTCTTAATTTTAATAATTTCGCCATTAGAGTGTTCCGAAGTCGAGTTGTAAGTTAGATCCTGTTATTGTCCCTGCGGTTACAGTTCCTGTAAAGGTGGGGCTAGCTAGGGGGGCTTTAGTATTTAATGAAGCTGTTGTAGTTGCTGCATAGTTAGAATCATCTCCTAGAGCTGCAGCTAATTCATTTAGTGTATTTAAAGTGCCTGGCGCAGAATCAACTAATGCATCCAGAGCTGCTTTTACAAACGCTGTAGTAGCAACCTTAGTAGTATTATCTCCTGAAGACTGTGTAGCAGCTGTTGTAGCTGTGTTAATAGTTCCGTTTAAGTCACCATTAAAAGTTGTTGCTGTAAATGCAGCACCATTTGTTATATTCTTACTGTTAGCGTTTAGATGCCCACCTAATTGAGGAGAGGAATCAGATACAATCGCTGCAATTCCTGGTGATATACCAACCCATGAAGTACCATTATAGTAATTTAAGGTGTTTCCTGAACTATTATACCAAAGATCACCAACAGAAGGGCTTCCTGGAGTAGAATTAGCTATCTTATATTCATTCGCATAACGGTTTACATCTGCAATAGAGCTAGATACAGTATTAACATTACTGATTGAACCGCCAACGTTATTAACGTTAGTGATTGCTCCAGCTGTTGTGTTAACATTAGCTATAGAACCAGCTACAGTTGTAATATTTGCGTTATTTGTTGCAGCTGTAGTAACATTTCCTGATATTCCAGCAACTGTGGTCACGTTTCCGCTAACTCCAGCAACTGTTGAGATATTAGAATTGTTACCTGCAACTGTATTTATATTAGTATTATTATTTGCTACCGTTGTTATGTTTGCATTATTATTAGCTGCTGTCGTTACATTGCCAGAAATCCCTGCTACCGTTGTTACATTGCTAGAAATACCAGCAACAGTGTTTAAATGACTAACAGTAGCTGAAGTAGCTAGTGTATTCAAGTCACTTACAACATCTGCTGTACCTAGAGTATTCAAATCAGCCACAGCATCAGCTGTACCTAATCTTCCAATCTCTGTCGCTTTACCAGCTACAGCACTTACGTCAGATGAAATACCCGCAACAGTTGTAACATTTGAGTTATTACCAGCAACTGTAGTTACATTACCTGAAATACCAGCGACTGTTGTTACATTACTTGCTATACCAGCAACCGTATTCATATTGTTGACATTGCTTGTTGTTGCAAGCGTGTTCATGTCATTAACAATATCAGATGTAGCAAGCGTATTCATGTCTGCTACAATATCAGCCGTTGCTAATGTGTTCATATCTGACACAATATCAGCAGTGGCCAATATATTCATATCAGCTACAGCATCGGCTGTACCAAGACGCTGTATGTTTGCTATATTATCTGCTGCTGTTTCTATGCTATTACCAGTACCTGAAGCTACAGAACCAGTTATAAGACCTAAATCTTCTGCATATGTAATATTACCAGATACAATAGCTATATCATCTAGAACTGATTGAGCTGGTGTAACTAACTGATAAGCTGTTCCATTATGAACTTTAAGTTCCTTGTTAGAAGAACTATCAAACCACATATCACCAGCTTCTAAAGAACTAGAATCAGCTCTATTAGATGGTGCAGATGTAGCTACTTGATATAAATCAGCATAGTTATGGACATCACTTATATTAGTTGAACAGTTATTAACATGCGTTATATTAGTTGCTGTGGTGTTAACATTTGCTATAGCACCCGCTACAGTACTGATATTAGTGTTAGCTCCAGCAACAGTGTTAACATTAGTATTATTACCAGCAACTGTATTTATATTAGTAGCGTTGCTTACTGCTGCGTTAATATTAGAAGCGTTACTTACAGCTGAATTTATATTAGATGAGTTACCTGCTACCGCAGTTATATTACTGTTATTACTAGCAACTGTGTTGATATTAGATGCGTTTGCAACAGCTGCATTTATATTAGATGCATTACTTACAGCTGAGTTTATATTAGACGCATTACTTACAGCTGAGTTTATATTAGATGCATTAGCAACTGCTGAATTAATATTATTTATATTACTAGCTACTGTAGTAACCTCTGTAGCCTTAGAAGATAATCTATGGAACGTATAAGTATTTAATGTAGAAGTAGTTTCTACTAACATACCATACCCAGCACTGTAAGTTGTGTTGTTCTCAGCTCCAGTAATAGTAACTGTAGAGTTTCCTACAGTACCATTAGAAATAGTTATAACACCACTGCCATTTGAAGTATGGTTAGCAGCTAATGACCCGATACTAACTATAGTACCTGTACCATTATTAACATCAGGGTTAGCATTAGGGAAGCTAGTCTCATTTGCAAGAGGTACGAAACCACCCACATCATCAACAAGATCAATTATCCTGTCATTAATAGCTGCTGTAGTGGCAATTGTAGTGTCATTATCAGGGAATGTCTGACCATCTTTAATAGTTTCACCAGTTGAAGCGTTGAAATATCTAGCTTCAGTGGCTGCTGTAGTGAAATAAGTAGTATCGTTTACGGTATGAGCCGCTTGTTCACTATTAGTTATCTTAGTAGCAGCTGCTAAATCTGTGGCTGTATCAGAGTTTCCAGTGACATTACCTGTTACATTACCAGTGATATTACCTGTAACGTTTCCTGTAACGTTTCCTGTTACATTACCTGTCAAGTTACCTGTGACAAGAGTGGTTGTTAGATTACCAGTACTAGGATTGTAAGTTAAGCCTGTATCAGTTTCGATACCTTGTGTACCTGTAGCACCGTCTACAAATGTTGGATATACAGTTTCGTCAGTGCTATTATTTGCTACAGCTGTAACATTAGTGGATTCTGTAGCTGTATCAGAATTTCCTGTTACATTACCTGTTACATTACCCGTTACGTTACCTGTTAAGTTAGCTGTGACACCAGCAGGAGCAGTTACAGCACCTGTAAGTGTAGAAATACCATCAACTGTTAGTGTACCGTCTACATTAAGGTTAGTATCAACATCAGCATTTCCTGTTACATTTAAGTGGTCTGTAACTTGTACGGTTCCACTAGCTGAATCTAGTACTAAGCTACCACTTGCTGTACTAACTTCATTAGCTGCATCAAGCCCGACTCTTATATTTTTAACTAAAGCACCACCAGGAACAGTCTGTTGTCCTGTATAATTAGAAGTACCAGTTACATCAAATTGACCTGTAACATCTAAGTTACCTGCAATTACTGTATTACCAGTAGCTGCTGCAACTGTAAATTTATTAGTATTAACATCAAAATTACCATCTACTCCTGTAGCTTGTAATTGTGTAACCCCATCTACATTCAGACTACCATCCAAATCTGTAGCACCTGTAACATCTAAAGTGCCAGGAACATCTACATTACTTGTCCATTCTACTGTTGTACCGTTAGATGCTGTCTGTAATATCTGTCTTGCAGCTCCATCCGCTATTTTATCAGGAGCGATTGAAGCTGTAGCTGAAATATCAGCATTAACAATAGAAGCATTACCAGAAACGATAACATTACCTGTTTGATCGGGTATTGTAACGGTTCTATCAGCTGTAGGATCTGTAACAGCAAGAGTAGTTTCAAAGTTATCTACTGTAGATCCTTCGTAAACTATACTTTTGCCTGTATGTACGTTAACATCTTCAAATTGTAACCTTCTTTCAAGGTCAAAAGCCTTATTCCTACCCTCTTGTGCAGTAAAGTTAGACTCTTGAAATCCAGCATTAAGCTGTGTTGATCTAATTGTACTACCACCTGAGAAGGTTGTATAAGATCCACTAGCATCTCTTGTTCTTCTTTCACAACTTACAACAGCATTAGCTGGTAAATTCTGATTAAAAGTTATTGTATTATTATCGCTGGAGATAACATAGTTATAAAGTTGTGTTCCCACCGAAACAGGGGGGAAATATAATCCATCTGTATTATTAACCTGTGGATGGGAATTAGTAGCAGTTGTGTCGCTTGTTTGTCGCAACATTAATACTCTAGTCCCACCCGCTAAGGTAACATACACATCTAGATCATCTTGGTTATTCAGTTCTATGCCCACACCAGCGAAGACCGTTGTAGATCCATTCGCTGCTGGGAACGTTTTTTTAGTTTGTACTGCCATTGATAATCAATGTTTATAGGTTTGGTGCCTATTTTGGAAACTCGTTGACTAAGTATTGAATCTGACTATAGCGACCACTCTTGCTTATAAGTTGTTTTTTCAACCGTTCATCAAGACGTGCTCCTAATTCAGGATTATTATGTTTTAGTTGTTGTATAGCAATCTTCTTAGCTTTTCTAAATTCTCTGTCTATAAGACGGTAGAATCCCTGCTTATATAATTTATAACCATCAGCTTGTCTTAGATTTAGTTTCATATAAGCTTCTAATTCTGTTTTAAACTTAGCACTACCCATCACTCTTTCAAGATTTTTTCTAAGATCACCCATAGACATATATCTAGATAACTCAGAAATCTCAAGAGAAGTTAAAGGTTCGTTGTCTATAGTACTTACCATTTCAGGTAAGTTATAACTCATCCTATTTAACGTCATTTTAACAGGATCGTTTTCTGGCCAAGTAATTGCGACAGGGCTTACACCATTAAACATTCTTAGTAACGGATTACCTACAGGAGGAAAATAACGTTTACCTGTTCTGTCTTTGGAGAGAATATCATACTTAGGAGGTACTGTTTCTTTAAAGAGTAGGTCACGTTTGACTAATAGTTCTAAGAAATTATTAGCTTCTTTCTCATTAGCTTGTATAATATCACCTAACTGGCCTAATAAACCAGCATAAGGTAAGTGTGATCTAGCAACTTTACCTGCGATACGAGGTATCTGTCCACCTGCGCTATCAGCATTCATAAGTACAGCTAAATCTTCTACACCAGCTAACATAGATTTATCTACTAAAGTAGCAGAGGTCATCCAAACTAATTTTTCTAACCACTCATCTCTAAGATCTTCTCCTAATATATGGCTATTAACCACCACATTAGCAGTAGTAGAGAATAAAGTATTGAAAGGTTCTAAATCACGATAAGAAACATAGACGTTACCAAATTTAAAGGAGTTAGGTTGAATACCATTTATTCTCCATAAATCTCTGGTCTCCTTTTCCATAGGATAATCACCAGTCATCATACCACTCATGGCTAAGAGACTAGATATACCTATAATAGAGGTTCCAGCAGCCATACGGCCTTTCATCATGGCTCTTTCGTACTCTAATTCCTCTGGTTTAATACCAAATTTAGCAATAACATCTGGACTTCCATCCTTCATTACAGCATTCCATCTTTCAGAAAACAATTCTAATGGAGTATGTGCGCTAGTTAATCTTAGAGAGTTATAACCAGTCCGTACAAACGGGAAGAAAATATATCCACCAGGAATTTTATTTAAGTTCTGGAACATTCTTAAATTTTCTGGAAGATCTTTAGTCATAGCAGCTTCATCACCAGCTAATCTAGCGGCTTCATCTGATACTAACCATTCTCCATCTCTACCTTCTTTAAATACTTGGCTTTTAAAAGCTTCTTCTGTATCAGCTGCTACTTTAGATACATCTTGAAAATCAACACCATCTGCTATAGCTCGTCTTGCAGCCATCATTCTCATCTGCAAACGACCAATAATAGTTCTAGCCATAGCATCTCCAGCACCCATAGTAGTTTGACTATAACGTGCTATTGGACTAGAGTTAAAATTAGCTATACCTGATAACATACCATAAGCTCTTTGTTCAGATTTTGATCCAAACTCATCATAGTATTTAGCAAGTCTATCAAAATTCTTAAGATCTTGTGCTTGATCAAACCTACCTATATAAGATTGTCTCTGTCTATTCACACCTTGTTTCCAGTTAAGTGCAAACATACTTAAACCTTCAGCCCATGCTTTACCCATAGCATCTATTTGTGCCATAGCTATAACCAACTCTTCTTTATTACCTCCCCAAGCGGCTCCTAAATAAGCCATATAAGGACGTAACATAGCAATAAAGTTAGTACCAAAGACTGCTCTAACGGGTGTTTTCAAGCTACTTAAAATAGAATTATAATAAACAGACACCATTTCCTGTTGTACTCTAGGTGAAATACGTTGGCCATCTATCCAACCACCTGTCGGGGAGACTACCTGTTTAAGGTATTCTTTGATGTGAACATAATGACGTACTTTACCTTCAGATAAATGGTACATTTCTAATAACTGATCAGCCACAACTGGATCAGTTTTATGTAATTCTTTAACACGGTCTATGAATTGACCTTCAGTTTCTTGGATACGAGCTAGATTCTTATTGATTCTAGTTCTAACATCTTTAGGAAGTGCAAATACATCAATATTCTGTAGACCTAATTCTTGACCTGACATATAACCAATCTTTTTATGCTCTATTAAAGCAACTTTCATCATGTCATAAATCTGGTCTGCCTGAGTTGTTACATTAGTACCTTTTGGCATATCCTTAGCAGCAGCAGCTATATCACTTATTTGTCTAGCTAGTGTATTAATGATAATCTGTAAGGCTGCTTTTTCTTGATAAGTACCAGTGATGATTTCTATACCATCGTGTCTATAAGTAATACTATCTGGACCTTCTTTAAAGAATTTACGCATTTCTGCTTCTGCTTCTTTACCACCCTTCTTGAGGACTTGGTACATTTCAGCAGTTTGCATGAGAATAGCTCTACGTATCTCTTCTATATCATTGATGTTATCAACATGTCTAAATGCTTGATCTACAACTTCCTCAGAGACTTCTTTAATAATTTCACCAACACCTTTATCATCACGCATCATGCGTTTAAACATCGCTTCGGTGTATAAAGGAGAAGAACTTTGTGCTACTCCTCTGGTTTTAACATTAGCAACCGTATCATTGAGATTATCTCGTATTGGTTGATCACCAACAGGACCATAGGTAGCTTGTTCAGAGTCATTGAAATTCTTACTATTAGTAGCTCTAGCTGGCTTAGGTTCATTAGCAGCATCCATCTGCTTTGCACTCATACCTGTACCCATATCAAATGGATCTTTAGCACGAGCACCTATTTTCTGTGCAAGATCTACATAATCTTGTATGCTTAAAGCATCTGGATCGGCTTTTTGTAAATCAAGGTCTCCAGCTGGATTCCAGTAAGTTCTTATTTGATGTAATCTATTATCCCTTGCTCTACGATGTAGAGTTTCAGGAGACTTAGCTTTAGGAAGATCTAATTTATTTTCTGCTCTAGTATAACCACTAAAACCAAGTTCTTCAAGATCTCCACGTAATACGCTAAAGACATGTTCATCAACAGCATTCTGGTCAATTTTATAATCTACAGCAAAACCTCTTAGTTCATCAAAAATAGTACCTAAAGTAGCTGTAGACCCTGCTTCATCTATTGCTCGACCTAAGTTCTCTCTAATTAGCTCAGGAGTTTGAACATCAGCAGATATTCTTTGTAAAGAAAACCGTACTTTTTCTTCTAGTGAATTAATAGTAGTTTTCTTAGGATCAAGTATAAGAGGTTTATCTAAGTCAAAGAACTCAAGATCGTCAGTTTTTTGAATACTTTGATACACAAACTCATTCGGACCCTCATTAACGCTTCTTTTCATTAAGCGTTTAGCAGTCACTAAGTCTTCTGTTGTATAAAAACCGCTTCCATAAATACCTACTTCTGTAAATAGATCTTCATCTAGATTAAATTCAGCAGCAGTACCGTGATAATAAGCTCCTCTTCTACGAGTATCTACAATATAATCTGATTCTCCCAGCAGTAATCGGTGATACTCTTCGTAGTCTGATTTTTCTAGATACTTTTGCATATAGTTATCTAGATAGTCAGCATTAGCATCCAACATAGCTTCATTATTAGCTATCTCTTCTGCTGATAATGACTTATTATTTACAGCATCCCGTCTGACACCATTGTTTATTTCATCACGTATGCTTAAGTTACCGATACGGTTAGCCGCTTCATCTGAAAGTCCTTGAACTTTAGCTTTACCTGCTCTCCAAGCACCTTTAGCATAACCTACAAGGAAGTGTCCTAGTATATTCATACCAGCACCAGCTGCCATTGTTTTAGTACGAGCTACCCAAGGGTTATCTTTATCAGGATCAATTGCAAGTAAATCTGCAAATGGGATAATAGGAGCATGTTGTTCTACTAAGTTAGCTATATTACCATATTCAGAACTCTTTGTAATGAAATCAGCTATAGCACCTTCAGAAGCAATAGTAGCACCTTTATATACAAACGGTACAAACCTAGCCCCTGAACGGCCAAAACCTGCTGCTCTAGCACCACGGTATAAACCACGAGCTCTAGTAGCTGTTCTAGCAGTAGCACCTGTTGCACCACCTATTCCACCTGTAGCCCATGATAAAAGACCAAACTCTACTAAACCTCTAGTAAGTTTACCCATACCTGAATGGTTCTCAGGAACTAATTGATCAGGAATATCCAACCAATTACCTTCTTCGTATTCTTTACTAAAAGGGTTATTAGCAGGGTCCATATCACCGTCACCATATAAATGGTTAATACCAGTATATAAAGTATCACCTGTTAAATCAAGGAAACTACCAACACTTTCAACAGCATCCATACCTCCTCCAACAACAGCACTTGCTACTTCTTGGACAGCTTGTATAGGATTATTAGCTATAAAACCTTGGTCTTTTTCTTGTGCTTCAATTTGTTCAGCATTCTGTTCTTCTAATTGTTTCTTTAAATTCTCTTCTTCAGTAGCAGCACTGGTAACTTGATACCATTCATCGTTTTCTACACTACCACCAATACCAGCTAGCATTGGATCATCTTCAACGGATGCTGTATTAAATCCTGAATCTGTCATTAGTTTTCACCTCCAAAGATTTTCAGATTTTTTAAAGTGTTTCTTTGGTATTCGTATTTAGCAGCAACAATTTCTTTTGTAGACATTTTCTTAAAGTTTGGAAGACTCTTTACATAATTTTCAGAGTCTCTAACAATACCACCCCATGTAGTATAAGGACCAACCTTTCCAGGACCGCTAACTAAAGCACTAATAGCTTTAATATCTTTACCTGTAGGATTCCAACGTCCTTTATAAGTCTTGTTAAGAGCAGTTAAAGATGTTTGCATATTATCAACTTCTTCTACTTTATCTCTCCACTGGATATATTCAGGGTTAGTTCGATAAATTATACCTACACCTGTCATAGTCTTAAGTCTCTTAGGTGGTTCAGCTAATTTCAATCTTTCTGATAAGTAAGTTAACTTTTGTGGATTAGAAGTAATAGGTGTATTTATAACTGCACTTATAATACTACCATCTTTTTCACCAGCAAGTACAGCACCTGCATACACATCACTATATGAACCAGTGATATTAGAAGTATCACCTGTGAAATAAGTATTTAAGACATCAAGGCTACCTGCATTTTGAGGTTCGTTCCAAGTTGTCATCTGGTCTTCACCTTGAGTTATCCCTGTAGCTACCATACGTATCATAGTAGCATTATCATTAGTCTGTGTTGCAGCTACTTTTAATAGTTCATTAATTCTATGACGTTCTACTTTCTGTTTTAACTGAGGATTATTTTCATAATCAGCTTTACTAATATTTAATTCTTTTAGAATATCAGGTAACTGTTCTGCACTTACAATTGGTATGTTACTGTCTCTCAGAGCACTATGTAGAGTACGTAAATCAGTCATACCCATTCTATTCAATCCTCTAGCAATTCTTTTAGGGTCACCACTTTTTAAGTCATCAACTGCATTAAATTTTGTAGCTAAACCATGAATAGTCTGCTCTCCTTCTGGGACAGGTACAGGATCTAAACCTTTTAATTTACGTTGAGCATTTAGAATTTCATAAGAACTACGTCCATAAGGATCAACAGCAGCTAATCTTTGGATAGTTTTAGTAGGCACATTATCTGAAAGTTCAAAGTCTTTATCATTTGTAAGTAATAATTTCTCAGTAAAGACATCCTGAGTACTAGCGTTTTGTAGCTGAAGTGCGTTTGTAACTGTAGCTTTAGATTGTGCAAGAACAGTATTTACATTATAATCACTGTAACGATCATGATTAAACTTAGGGTGTGTAAAACCTTTTCCAGTTTCTACATGCCAGAGGTTTCCAGGAATATCTTTCCCTTCATCCATCTGTGTTTTTATATTTGCTGTAGCTTGTTCAAGTAACTCTAGTTCATTTAAACCTTCATTTCCAGGAACGTTTCTTAATTTAATAGCTTCTAACCTTATTGCTTGTGCTACATAATCTTTAGCATTATCTAAAGTATAACTAGAAGTATCTGTAGTAGATACTGCTCCATAAATATCTTTAGTTAGATAACTTTGTAGATCAGTTGAATTTCCTAAGTATTTAGTTTTTGCAGCACCTTCACTAAAGATACTTTTATCAACTATTTGATCTTTAAATTTTTCACGGACTGATAACGGATATCTCTGAGCTTGTTCTAAAGTGATTTCTTGGTTCTGTTCAATACGAAGTAAAGCATCCTTTTCAGCTGCTTCTACTGTCATGAACTCAGGCTTCCATTCTCTAGCATCCTTTATTATAAGATCAAAATCATTACCCATACTGTTATAGTAATCTGTGTTCAGCTCTGCCAAACCAGCATCGAAATCAGCTTGAGTCCCTCCGTTTCTAAAAGTAGTTTGAAGTTCATCTATCTTAGCATTTAATTCAAACTTCTTAGCTTTTAAGAGGTTTTGTTTATTCTTTACAGCATTTACTTTAGCTTGTGCATATAAATCAGCTAAGTCTACATCAGGGAAATGCTCTTCTAATTTTTTACAACCTAACCCTTTAATACAATAAGTTTTATCTTGTAAATGATCTAATAAATCTGCACCTTTTTCGGGATCAGCTATACTAAAAGAGGTCTCAATAATTTTTTTCAGATTTTTTCTATTAGCCACATTAGGAGCATCTGATGATCCAGATCTTCTTTGACTACTAGATCCATTATTAAGAACATCTTCAATACCTGTATCAAAAGCTCCAGTCTTAGCTTCATCAAAAGCACTTCCATCTACTTCTGTAAATATATTATGCTCTCGATCTGTTATTTCTTTTGTTGCTAACTCTTTAATTTCTAATCCTAATTGTTTAACACGATACTTATCTAAATCATCATAAACATTTTTAGTTAGATACCTATCAACAACAGAAGGGCTTGCACCTTGAGAATTGTTAACAACATATCTATCAACTAAATAGTCTTCTATAGCTTTCTTTTTGTCTGTTTCAACTAAATCTTCATAATCACCTATACGTAATTCTATATTCTCACCAGTAGGTAATTCAAATGGAATAGTATCATCACTATATTCACCGCCATCCTTAGTTTGATTTAAAAACCACGGCTGCCAGCCTTTTCTTGCTTCACCTAATGATGCTTTTGTATAACCATAAGCTACATTATGACCTAATTTCCGTAGATTTAAGGCACGATATTTATCTTCAAGAGTTGCTCTAGCTGAAACTGCATCAAATTTATCACCAGCTTCTTGGGTTTTAGTCTTTTGTTCAGCAATTTTCTTTTCTATTTCATCAAGTTGTTGTTCATTTAACTCAACTTTAGCTGTAGCTTTCTCATCTCCTGCTCGAACTTTACGTCTTAAATCAACACCTTCTAGTTGCTTCTTTTCTACATAAGCTTTACCAAAAGTTTTACCTGATTCTTGTAAAAACGTATTTAAAGTTTTACTGAATTTTGCTAGATTGCCTAATTCATACTTATCTTTAGTTGTAGCAAGAGTATCTTGCCTTTGCATTTCAACGACTTGTGCTTTGGACTGTCGTTCCATATCTTTGACAGCTGCGATTCTATTCGCATCCATCTGTTTTGCTTGTGAGTTTATCTCCTTAGAGACATCAGGCGCAGTCCGTTGTCTAAAACCTGTCGCCTGAGTACTACGTTTGTAAGCCATTTGTTACGTTGTTTTTTTAGGGAACCATTTATCTAACTTACCACCCCAGAATCCTTCTCCACCAATAGCTGAACCCATACCAATTGTAGTAGTGATACCACTGAGTATAGGACCAAGTGAGGATGGTTTCTCTGGATAAGCTTGTTTGACTGGTTTCGTTGTCATGAAGGATGCGCCAGGTGCAATAGAAGCACTTGTTTGAATTTGATTTCCAGCAGCAACATCAGCAGAATACTGATCGAGTGCAACTCCGTATTGTTTAATACCATAAGCTCTAGTAGCATCATATACCGTAGCATTGATCTGAGCTTGTTCAAATCCAGCTTCTCTTTCTGCTTGCATTAAGTCGAGCATCATTGACTGTCCTGCTTGCTGGCCACTTGCCAATACACTACCTTGTGCTTGGATAGCCTTTGCCATGTTTGCTTGCGATTCAAACTGGGCTTCATTAATTTTTTCTGCTAATTCTTGCTGAACCGATTCAGAAGCTCTGTTAGCTTCTTGTTGGTTAATATCTCGTTGTTTAGCATAAGCTGTACGAGATGCAGCATCCGCTTTTAATTTAGCAGAGAATATTTCTCCTTTACGCTGATCATTATAAGCAGATATTTGAATATCATTTAAGTATTTAGTTCGTGCCATCGAATTGCTTCGATCCACGGCAGCTACTTGAGCACGGTGTGCTCGATTTTGCTGCTGCATGCCAGACATGGCTTGAGCACCACCCAACGCTGCTGATATTAAGAGGGTTGGTTCACACATAGTTTAATAAACTCAATTAGAGGGACACCATTGTGAACATGATAGTTGATAAATTTAAAGCCTAAAAGCTTAAGTAGTTTGATATGAGCAACATTCCGCATGTCAGCGTGATTCATTAAATAAGGATTGGATAAAGAGTTTACCCAGCGTTTTGCTTCTCTAATAAATGTATGTGGGTATTCTGTACTAGCATCAGTACATAACATCCATATAACATTCTGTGGAGAAACACCTGCCACTCCAGCAGCCTTGCCGTTGGGAACCTTAAAATATACACATTGATCATATGCGGAATTGAAGTATGATTGAATCATAATAGCTTCAGCATACATACCTGTTGTTTCTTCTACCTCACGTCGGTCTTCCCAACGAAGGTTCAGCCCTACCTCCAAAGCTAATTCTGGAGTGCAGGGCTGTATGTATTTACCTACGTACATGTCGTTTTTGGTTGTAGTTGCCATCCCAAGAAGCTGAGATTAAGGCGGTGGAAAAAGGGTCGGGTATTTTTATTTGTAACTTATACTTTTCATTCTTTTTCTGTATAGGTACTCTAATTTCTTTCTGTAATTTAGATGGGACTGTACCATAATTACTGGAGTTAGTTGTCATACCAGTCTCATAGTGGATATAATCAGCCATATCTGCATAAATTGAGGATAAATGAAACTCCATTGGACCAGAAACACCCATACTAAAGTTGATACCTGCAATTCTGAGTTCTCCATCGACATCATATTTATTTTCCTGTAAAGCTAAATAATAATTAGGTAACTCTATTGTAGTAGTATAACGATAT
>Ga0181420_1000599_pt1 | contig 14336 bp, 12 predicted proteins | sample 43SPOviralmetaG_FD_130145 | JGI IMG/M metagenome (GOLD analysis project Ga0181420, IMG submission 130145) | Marine viral communities from the oligotrophic San Pedro Time Series (SPOT) site, San Pedro Channel, CA, USA - 43 SPOT_SRF_2013-05-22 | ecosystem: Environmental > Aquatic > Marine > Strait... | reverse complement strand
GTTCCCATAGCCCATAAACCACGACCTGGTGGTAAGAACTTCATATTGAAAATTCTATCATACATATCTTGTGCAGATTTCTGTGCTTGCCAAGGATTCCAACCTAATTGATGAGATTCAATCCAATTCATTTGCATAGTATAAGTTCCCTCTACAACTCGTTGGACGGTTTCCCACCATCTTTCATTTTTTCCATCTTCTTTAATTCTTGAATAGGTTCTCATATATACCAATTCCCCTAATCCATTAAAACCAAATGGTGGTTTTTTTCTTTTGTATTTAGTTACAAAATTATCTGATAACTTAAATTTGTGTTTTCCCATCTGAAACTTACTCCCTTGTAATTTGTTTTTTATTTCGTCCATATATACCTATCATATATACTAAAAAATAATTGCACTTTTATTAATTTCTTAGAATTTTTAAAAAGATTTTCTTTGAAGTTTTATTCAAACCCATCGTTATCAAAATCTTTCTTCTTTTGAGCCAAGGTTTTACGAATATATTCATCTGCATTATTCATTTTACCTTGTGCATCTTTACCACCTGCAGTGTTAGTTTCATATATTTGAATAAAACCTGTATTGGTATTAATGGTAGCTGGAAAGGTTATTCCATCTGGTCCAAATCTGTTTTTGATAACATGGAATCGACCTGTATTTGCTATCTTATCTTCTACTTTTCTTGACATACTCATAACGAAGTCAGCAGTCATCACCTTTGAATAGTCTTCTGATACTTTACTTGCATCAATCACATCTTCCTCTAATGATGAACGATTTGCCTGTGAAGCTGTCCATATCGGTATGTCAAATTCACCTGCCATACCTCTTAGTTCTTCATAAATATGTCCTATTTGATGTCGTTTCTCTGTGAAATTAGATGTTGATTTCATTATGTCTGCATAATCTACCAATACCATATCAGGTTTGATACCTTGTAGTTCACATTGTTGTAAGTGAGCAGTGAGTGTATTGACACTTGCAGTTCTTGTTGGATAATATTTAATAATTAGATTTCCCTTTAACTGAGAAATTTTCTTCATTACTTCTTCTTTATGGTATTGTAAGTTACCAGTTGGTTGTCCACTAACAATAGTATCATATCTCAATCCAACATATTCTGCATTTAACTCCAATGTATAATGTATTACGGTTTTACCTTGTTTAACTGCATCTGCTCCAATTGCTTGTAGTGTCCAAGATTTACCAATACCTGCTGGTGCAACTACAACTCCAAGTTCACCACCTGCCAAACCACCATCCATCAAATCATTTACACTATCCCATGCAGTTGGTAAAGTTACTCTTGCCTGTTGATTCATTCTCTCATCAAAACCTGTAATGTACTCGTGTCCGATATCTCTTTCAACACCAGCTCTCATAGCATTATCAATCACACCTTTGATTTCATCATATTTTTGTGAATCTAATAATTCTACTGATTCCATAATTGCACCTTTGATGACTTGATTCTTACAAAATTCAATAGTTTTTTCTTGAACGAATTCCAAGTCTGGTGATTCTCTATGTTGCCATGATAATCTTAATGAATCTACTATAGATGTTTTCATTACATCATTCTCTACATCGTCAACAATAACTTTAATTGCCTCCATTGTAGGTGGTGTCTTGTATTTTTGAAAATAGTCTCTTATAGATTTAATAAGAAATTTGTTTGCATCAGTATCAAAATAACTGATTTCTAAAATATCAACAATCTGTTTGATGAACTTATTGTTCACTAACAATGATGTGATGATTTTACTCTGAAACGATGTGCCGTATTGTATTAAAGATTCTTTCATAACCAATAATAATTATCTCTCCTTTTTACCAAAACATTATTTATTTTACTTTTTTGAACACAAATATAGGTTCAAATTTAGAACCTGAACCCTCACCATCTCTGGCCATTGTTGATAGGTTTAATCTTAATGTATTTATATGTGTGTATCCTAATTCTTTTGTTATTTTTAAAGTCCCATCTTCTATATTTTTACCACTTGATGTTTTTGCAATGTTCATTAACAAGTATCCATTATCCTTTAATGACTCATATGTATTTTTTAATGTGTCGTGTAGGAAACCATCAATCCATTCTTGTTCTGTAGGATATTTGATATAACTTTGTGTAGGTTCGTCTGCATACTTTTCTGTATTAAAATAAGGTGGTGAAGTAAAACATAAATCTACTTTTTCTTTTGGTTTAAATACTTCACTACCGAGACAATTTAACTCTACTTCTTTTCCAAGATAACTGAAGTCATCTTTAATTTTATTTAGTCCCTGGAATGTTTTAGTGGATGGTTCTGTACCTATGTATTTTTTAACTCTTTTAGATGAAAGTGCACCAAGTAATCGTCCACCCCAACCACAACTCATATCCCAAACTACACCATCTCCACCATAAGTTTCATAAATATATTTTGCAGCCGTAGGACGAAAGTTAGATACGGTTTGTGTTCCACCATATATCTTTATATTCTGTCTGAATCTATTCTCTGTCCAATGTGGTTTATCACTATGATTGAAATGCCATTTAATAGTCTTCTTGATAACTTCTCTCAACTTCTCGTCATCGTGAAAGTTTTCCATTGGTGTAGTTTTTGCACTACCACAAGGAACATTCCAAAATTGTGGAAAGTAACTCCATGCCAATCTTAATCCACTCATAGTTTGAGTTATCTCATCTCCATCAAGTATTTGTTCTTGATTGAAGTTCTGTAACTTTCTCATGTGTTCGTGTTTTTCTTCTTCACGAATAGTATAGTGTGGGAATCCATTCTTTCTATAATATTTAAAGATAATCTCAAGTGAGTCTTCATCTTCTATTCCCTCTAAACTACTACAAACTTTATGATAATCTAAAGTTAATTGATCTACATCAAGAAATTGACTTAAAACATTATAATCTACTTTCATTCTATATCTCTGTACATCTCTTGAACTTTTTTATCATAAAATTCTTTACTTTTTGCCTTTCTATACTTTTCACGAGCTTTTCTTTTTATCTCTTCAGCATTTCTGTGATAGTGGGCCATTTGCCACTTTCGTTGAGCTTTTCTCTTATCATCTTCTGAAAAATATTTTCTTTTTCTACCCATGTGTTTTCTCCGCCATAAAGTTTAATCTATTAAATGTCGTGTGTAACCAACTATTCAGATTAGGTAAGGCAGTATACAATTTATCCTCTAAAAACATTCTTTGGAATTTATGTTTTACTAATCTCTGTATAGAGTTAGAAGTATAATTTTGTATCTTTAATTTAGAGTTTGATGATATATTTAAATCGTCCAAGTCCATCAACTTTTTATTTAAATGTAATTGATCTTCTGAATTAGATATAAGTTCACATAATTTAACTTTATCTTTTTTATTACTTGCACTCTTCAAGACATCATCTATAGTATAAGTGTGTTTAGTTTCTAACCAAGGGAAATGTTTTACTAATGTTTTTAATCCAGCACCTCTAATTCCTGGTATACTATCAGATTTATCCCCATCCATTATTCTATATAATAAAAAGTTATTGGGATAGATTCCATACTCTTCAAATACTTTGTCCTCATCATACATTTTCTTTTTTGTAGGTGAATAAAGTCTTGTATTGTTATCAACTAATTGTAAAAAATCTTTATCAGTTGACATGATAGTAGTTTTAGTGTCTTTGAATATATGTTTAGAACAATATCCAATAACATCATCTGCCTCTATGTTGTCCATATTAATTATAGTAAGTGGTAGACACTCTAAATATTCCACACATCGATTTAATTGAAATATCATCATCCTCTTTTCCTCTTCACGAGTTAAAGATTCATTTGATCTATTCAATCTATGAGACATTTTTCGTCCCATTTTATATTGTGGGAATATTTTTCTACGGCGGGTAGACCCACCTTTACCATCAAATACTATGATGGTTCTGGTAGGTCTAACCATATTGATTGTGAATGCTAATGACCTTAAAAAACCAACTATTCCACCAACATGGATACCATCCTCGTTAGTAGTTGGTATTGCAGAAAACACTCTAATAAAAGTGTTTAACCCGTCTATTAATAAAACCGAGTCATTAGGTTCTCCACTATCTACTTTACCGCCAGATTCTTTGATTTGATTCAGAATCGATAGGTGTCGTTTATTAATCACCAAGTACCTCATCTGTGAATTCTACATCATCAATACCAAGCTTTTCTTTGTATTTCAATATAACCTTATCACAAATGATTTGATAAACATACTCTCTCAATTCATCATTTTTGGTAATTAAATCTTCCCAATCTTTCGATAGGAACTTATGATCCTTACCATCCTGGTCTGTAAGAGTGTACCATGCACCACCTGACTTAACTAACTTGTGTTCTTTAAGTACGGTTAACCATGCACCATAATTATCAATACCTCTGTCGAAGTACATATCATAATCTGCATGTCTTAATGGTGGGCCTAATCTATTCTTGACAATCTGTGCTCTACACTTCATACCTAACACATTCTTTGCAGTGTCCTTGATTTGTCCCATATTCTTTAAACGAATACGAGTTGATGCATGAAATGGTAATGCTTTTCCACCACTTGTTGTCCAAGGGTCTCCAAACATAACACCTAATTTTTGTCTTAATTGATTTGTAAACACAAGTGCAACCTTTTGTCTACCAATCATTTGAGTAATCTTTCTCATTGCCTTCGATATAATGATTGCCTTAGCAGTTGCCCAACCATCTTTATCAAAGTCTGCTTCCAACTCTACTTTCGTAGTAGCTGCGGCGAGTGAATCAACCATGATAGTTACTAACCTATCTTTGTCTGACTCCCTAACCTTAGTTACGATTTCTACAATTGCCTCAAAGATATCTTCTACGGTTTCTAAATGTAGATATAACATCTTACTCATGTCAATTCCAATCACTTCCATAAACTCTTGAGAGACTGAAGTTTCAGTATCTATATAAACTGCTACTCCACCTTTCTTTTGAGTTTCTGCAAGTATATGAGCACCAAGTAGTGATTTACCACTTGATTCTAATCCATTGATTTCTGTAATTCTACCAACTGCAATTCCACCATCTGGTCTATTTGATATTGCTAAGTCTAACATAGAACTACCAGTAGAAATAAAATCCTTAATATCGGTAGGTGTTGAATCCGTACCATCAAGAAAGTATGCTACTTTATTATCTTTGAATTTTTTATTTAGTGAGTCGGCTAATGTTGTCGCCAAAACATCTGTTACTGACATTCGTGTCTCCTTGTTAAATTAAAATGTTAATGTGTAGTTAGGGAATACAATAACACCCATCTCTACTTTTGTTGTATGTTGCCACACATTAACGGGGTTTTTATTTACGAGTTGAATAACTCATCAAAAGCTTCTGAAGTATCTTTTACTTTAGAAGTTTTACCTAAATCAGTAGTAGATACGGTATCTTTTGTATCTTCTTCTGATTTATCATCCTCACTTGGATTTAACCATTCATTTAAAATGCCAGTTAAGTCGTCATATGATTGCTCTTGATAAATCTCACGAATATCTTGTTGTGTTTTGATTTTTTCCAACACCTCTGGATCATCTGATACTGGTGTTTGATTAGGTTTTACCCTAATATTTGTTTTTGGAAAAGATGCTCCACTTTCTTCTGCTGTAATGAATTCAACTGATACATCTCGTCCATTGACTGGATCTGTAATATCACCATAATCAGGGTCAGCGATGATTGAAAGTAGTTCTTGATAAACCGTTTTACCAAATCCCCAAAACTTAACACCTTGTGATTCTTCACCACGAACAATGACTGGTGCATATGTTCTCATTTTTGCTTCCAACTTACGAGAAAGTTGATAGTCTTCTTTACTACCACTTCCTTTTAGTTTTTGAGCAAACTCCTCAATAGGGTCTGGTCTACCAAAAGTGATTGGTGAAAGATATGATCTGTTGTTAAGATTGTAGTGGAAGAACAATTCAATGAAAGGATTCTCTTTATTAAAAGCGTAAGGTACGATTCTAATTTGAGTCTTTCCTGGTTGTGGTTTCCATAAACTTGATGTACGATTGTTTGTTGTTTGAAGTTGATTTAACCTCTTACGAATAGCATTTAAGTCCATTTTTTAACTCCTTATAGTTATGTTTTATTTTTTAATTTGTATTATTTAATCAAGTATAACCTTGATACATAAATAAGTATATTTGAGTTTGATAAAAAGATGATCTTTTTTACTTTATTTTGCATAAAAAAAAGGTTCTGTTGTCTTTTTAAGTTTATTTATAAGTGGAAACTAAAAATACGGTTGAACCTTTTTTTTAATTTATTGAAATTTTGGGGATGTGAGATTTGCGAATACCCACAACTTTTAGCTTAGATTTTTTTTCACTTTGTACCTACTACCCAAAAGTTACTTTGGTTCTTCTCAAGATGGTTAATCTCATTGAAGTGAATACAACTTCTGTAGTATTGCCTTATCTCTCTAAGTTTAGATTAATTCAGCCATAAAGTGGGATTTCGGTATTACCCTTACCCACAACAAAGTCCAAGAATCGCTTCTTTGTTTTTTCTAAAAGTACATTAGATGATTGATGTCTCAACTACTCGTCCATTCGGCTTTGTAGGTTCACCACGAACTCATCTCAGATTGCCTTAGAGACTTCAAAGTCTATCTCTTTTTCAGCCAATCCCATACAAAGGTAATTACTCCTTGTACTTTCCGATTTCAAATTTTCAAAAAACTTCGTATCAAACTTGATACATAATATATATATGTATATAAATTCTCAAACGATGATCTTTTTTTAATATTGTTTTAAATTTTTTCTGACCAAGTGGTTACATCTACAATTTGATATATTTTCGTAGGTATAATTGTAAGTCCACTTTCATTTGTCAATAACAATGTGTTCTGATATTCTGTCCAATCAACAATAAACTTCTTATCTAACACACCTTTGTTCTTACTTCTAATAACTTCGTTCAATGCATTGATTGTATACAATGTATTGGATTGTTTTTTTCTATGTAAAGAGATTGTATCAAGTATTCCCTCTTGAAAATCATCTATATACTCAACATTATAAGTACATATGATTTGGTTCGGTTCATCTTCGTTTTGGAACGCATAAACTTTGTCGTATAAAATATCATTACAAGATACTATAACATCAATAGTTTCATTGAATCTACTCTTCTTTGTAAATGTACACAATAATTGAGTCTTCATTATCTTTTCCCCTCTTTATCAAAACAATCTTTCATATCATTAGACCAATTATATACGGTTTGTAATTTACCTGTTTTACCAGTTTTAGTTCTCATTACTTTTTGGCCAATTTCTATTTTTTTACCACCTGCAGTTATTGCATATACAATTTGTTTACCACCTGTTGTTTTTCCTTTTTGTGTTCCACTAACACCTTTTTGATCTTCTATGTCACCAACCTCAAAGTTCTGTATAAAATCATTTTTATTTTTAACATCACCACCCATACATTTTGTTAATGTTTCACCATCAACTGAAAGTCCACCATGATTAGTTTCAAACATACCAGGATACTTATGAACTCCTTTTTTAGAATTAGGATTAGATGCCTCTAAATGAAATTGTTTCCATACGGTTCCACCCTCTAAAAATGTTCCCAATCCTACTTCTTTACCATCTACATCTATTTTTATATTATCGTTATTTTTAGTAAAATCTCTTTGGGCCTGAAGTGTTCTATTTCTAATATCTTCTAATTGAGAAAATATATCAGGTGCACCCTCTTCAATAAACCTTGAATTTAATCTTTCCATCAATGTTACTTGATCATCTGTAGGTTCTATTGGGTCACCATTTTTATCCACACCTTTATCTTCATCACCCATAAATTTTAAAAATGCTTCATACGCTTGTTCATCTGATACATTTTTTGGGTCAACACCCTCTGGTAAATATTTTATTAATTTTTTATTTAAACCAGTTTTTGGACTCATAACTGATTTCCATTTAGAAGATGTTTTATTTTTATCTACACTACCATCAAGATTCTCATCATTCTTTATACTATTAAGTCCATCTTTTGTTTTTACATTTTTTTGAAACCAGTTACCTGGGCCTGAAACCACTCGTTTCAATTCCTTTTCAGTTTTTTTAAGTGTGTCTACTAATTCTCTATTTTCACCCTTTATAGCATCACCTTGTTCTTGTGTGATTGAACCATCTTCAACTAACTTATCGATATTCTCTTCATTTGCTTCTGCCTCTGCATTTGCACTTGATTGTGCAACAATGGCTTCAGTACTATCTTTATCAGAATGGAATAACAATATCACCTTATTAGAATCTTTATCAAATACTAATGATGCTGTATCTGATGGATTATCTCCACCACCACCTGATCTAATTAATTGTTCTGCTTCTTCTTGTGATATCTTTTCACCATTAGGGCCAATTACTTGTTTACCCTTTATATCATTAACCATTGCATCAAACGATGATGAATGTCCATAATAATTTTCTATTTTTGATTTTTTAAATCCATTCTTTTTTGCAACTTCTTGAGATTTTTTGTATTTTCTTCTTCCACTTCTTACTGCCAAAATAGTTTTACTATATAGTCCTGCATTCTTTTTATGTTCATCAGGTATTTCTGACATTTTCATCCCACCTGCAGGTTTACTACCTGAATTTCCATTTTTACCTTTACTTTTAAATAATTCTGAATCACCAAATCTTTTATATAATATATCAAGTACCTCTTCATCTGATAGATTTGGGTTCTCTTCAAGCATTTGTGCAACTTCACCAGATACAACTTCATTTAATAATGAACCTGCATTACCTGGTGCTGGTTTAAATTCACCCTTGATTTCTTTATAACCATATTTAAATGCTTGATTTTTTACCTTACTATCTCCACCTCTATCTATTGTATTAGACATAGATACTTTTGATTCTTCACCATCTTCATCTTCTTTTTCTTTTGCGTCTTGAGCTTTTTGTGATTTAGGGTGTTTTTTGATATAATCAGCTTGTTGTTCTGGTGACATTTTTGTCCACCACTCATCATCTTCTGTAAGTGTTTTGATTAACTCGACGCGTGCATCTACTGGCCATTTAAATTCTTTCAACACATCAAATAACTTAATTAAGTGTTGTTCGTTATTTAAATTAGGTATCCCATCATTGACACGATAGGACAATTCTCTTATTATTTCAGAAATTTTAGTTTTCATCACCAAATATGATTGTTATTCCATCTTTTTCTAATCGTTTTTCTTGAGTCAAAAGTTCTAATTCGTCTGCAGTAATATGAATAACCGTAGGTTTGTTGAAATCTGTTTTTTGAACGATAGGATTTGGTATCCCCTCAGTCTTTTCTTTTAGTATATCTTTTAGTTTTATCACTAAATTTCTCCGTTACATCTTTCATGTTATGATAATTACTACCCATTTGTACTTTTGTTGGATATTTACCATCACATTCCAATATTTGTTTAACAACATTTAAGAACTTCATACCATCTTTTTTGTAATCAAGATCGAATAAGAAAGAATCATAATTATATAATACTAACTTACTACTAAAATTTTCTATTTCAGGTATTAATTTATCTAATATCTGAATGTTATTTTCTGTCTCCATTAATTGTATCATGTAATTGAACAATTTATTTGGATTCATATCTTGCAAGTTGTTCTTAAATATCTTCCTATTATAAATATCAGATTCTACAAAATCAGAGTTTTTATATATATTCCACAAGTCCTTTACATAGTCATCTACCTTACTAAAAAAAGGATTATCTTTTACTTCATCGGTAATTCCACCATACAAATACTTAAATGATAATGCTTTTGCATCATCATATGATAATCCATATAGTTTTGCCATATGTTCATGTACTGAACCTTGTGGAAAGTCATATCCTACAACATCACCAATCAATCTTAAATGGTATGCATCAAAATCAAATTCAACTAATAACCCATTATCATGTCTACTTATGAATTGTTTTCTACTGCCATCTTTTTTGTTTAGTGCTGCAAAGTTTAATCCACCGAAACGATTACTCGGTCTACCTGTTGATGTGTATGGATTGTATTCTGTATAAACCATGTTTTTTGTGGTTTGTAATCCATTCTTTTCTATCTTAGATAAAACTTCTAAGATATCTTGGTTGTAGTATTCAACATCTTCAACATAATCCATCAATTCATTTGCAACATTTGAAAGATACTCTGCATGTTTTACTAATGGAATTACATCATTTACATTTTCTTTCTCGTAATGTAATCTATAATTGTGATGGTGTGCGGTTGTAAGATGTTTATCAAAATCGTATGGTTGATTAGTTTTCATATAATGACACCAATTTAAATCTATTAATCTTCCATTCATCACCATTGAGTTATGTAGAAACGATTTCATATCACTCACACATACTTTACTCTCACTACAATCTATAGGTTCTATTGTATCGAACTTTTCATTATGATTTACTGGTACAATATATTTTTTAAGTGGTGTTACGATAAGAAAACAAGATACACGATTCTCTTTAGGATGTTTGTGTACATCCGAGTACATTTGTAGGTATACGAAATGAGTAGTTTTCATTCGTTTTTTTAAGTTGTCCCACTTTTCTTTTGTATTTACTATAACCATTAATTTAATTTATTCTTTACATAAGTAACTATCTGTTCGGCAACTCTTATTTCAGTATATTCTTCCATTCCTCTAAAACCAGGTGAAGAGTTAACCTCACATATTTTGTATCCATCATTATCATACAATAAATCTACACCACCTATATCTAATCCTAATAGTTTTGTAGATTCTAATGCAAGATATTCCATTTGTTCATCGAGTTCTACTGGTTTTGCTCCACCACCTCGTGTAACATTAGCTCTGAAATCACCATCAGTTGATTCTCTTTTCATCGCTCCAATAACTTTACCACCCACTACGATAATTCGTAAATCTTTTCCATGTGAGTCTTTTACGAATTCTTGTAATATGATATTAAACCTATCATTGAATTGTTCCATCATCTCTACTAATTGTTGAAAGTTTCGTTTGTTCTCTGCAAGATAAACACCTTTACCATGTGTACCACTTAATGATTTAACCACAATAGGAAACCCAATATTCTTTTGTACATAATCAGAATCAACTGGACTCTTAACCAACATAGTTTTTGGATGTGGAATATTATTCTGTGATAGTATTTGCATTGTATATAGTTTATCTTTTACATTGTCAATTGCATCACTACCATTGATAAACAATACTCCCATTCTTTCTAAATGTCTGAACACTGCCTTCTGATAATATGTGGTTGCACTTCCAACTCGTGGTATTACAAAATCAGGTATGGATGTATATTCATTCTCAACCAATACTGATTTTCTATCATCCTTGTCAATAAAAATATCTACATTATTAGGATGTACATAAAAACATTCTATACCCTCTTTATCAAAACATTCAACTAATCTTTTTGTTTCGTAAGATGGTGAACTTTGTGTTGTGAATATCCAACCTTTCATTAGTCTAAGTAAATCTCACTCCATAATTTAGTAGTTTCTGGGAAAGATTCCAACATAATTTCTTTCAATACTTTAGCATAATCTTGTATCTCTATTTGTGATGTTGGTTCATCTCTCAATTCAATGAAATTCATTACTGATTGAAATGATGCAGTCCACCAAACTTTTGTATAAACCGTAAGTGGTAATATACTTCTTGCTTGTTCTTTTGCCATTCCATTTTTTAACATCTCTTTATATGCAGAGATAGAATTTTGTTGAGAGATAGTCCACAATTGTTTCATCTCTTTTTGATTATCAACTAATCCATCACTGGCCTGTTTGTTATCATCTGATTGTTTTCTGAACTCAGTTGGTTCATAGAACTCATCATAAGGAACATACCTACCACTAATCTCATTCCATGCATGGTCTTTTGTTGGATGGTTTGAAGTTGTTTCAATACCCACAACATGCTTATACCATTGTCGCATCACGAATTCGGGTGCTTTAATAATTACTTGAATGTGTTGGTGTCTGAAAGGACTGAAGTGTTTGTGTTTTATTAGGAATTTGGACAACTTTCTATCTTTATCTGTGAAGTCTTTACTTCTACCACCAAAAGAAACTCGTGCGGCATTTACTGGTGTTAAGTCGTCACCGAGTGTATCTACTAACTCGATATAACCCTTATCTAATACATCTATTTTCATATATCTATAACCTTTATTGTTGTTTAGTAATAAGTATTAAGTTTTTTATTCAAAACCAAAATTATTTTTAATCATTTGGTGGTGGATCTTTTGTCCACATTTCTACCCCCATTGATAAAAAACCATCCCAATGTCTTTGTCGTTTTTTAAGACTTTCATTTGCAGTACATTTTTTCCATGAATCATATCCCATATTCTTTGCTTGATATTCTCTCCATGCAGATGCATTTGGTTTATTAAAATTTTCTTTTGCAAATGGATATGGTGGAATTGTTTTAACTGCTGGTGGTTGTTCGTATGGTGGTGCATCTACTTTAAGTGTAGCAATCTTTGTTTCTGCCTTTTTTGCCTGTACCAGTAAATCAAGGTTTACTTGAGAGTCTTCAGTAATAGCAACAAATGTTGTTGTTGGTTCTGTGGTTTCTACCATATCTTGAAGATTAAATAAAAATTGTTCGTCTATTAAGTCTTGTTCTTGTTCAGTAACTTCTTTTTCTACCGTAGGTGTTTCAGGAAGTTTTTGTTCTTTTTTAGTATCCTCGGTAGTTTTATCTAATGGATTACTATCTATATCTATTGGTTTTACCTCTTCAGGTGCTACTTCTTTATCTGTCTTCTTCTTCGCCTCAATCAATGCTCTCATATTAAGTCTCACTATTGCATCAATTTTAGTTGTCCAACCATTCATACTCATATCATGATCAACTTTAGTAATCATAAAATGACAAAAATTTCTATATTCTTTTGGTAAATAATCAACCACAAATAAATTACCAATTTTTAATCCACCAACTCCATCCATAGTTATTGATAATTTTGCAGGTAAAGGTACATTAACTCTTTTAGCAACACTATCATCGTCTTTACCCAATGATGTGTTTAGTTTATACAACATACCTCGTTGATAACCTTTATACATATGTCCACCTTTGTTATAAAGTGGTACATTGGAATCACCATCAGGCCAATAAGTATTCTCAATAGGGACATCATTTACATCAAGAATTGCATTATCTTTATTTGCCTGTTTTTTTAAGTTTTGTTTATTTTTACTAATCTTTTTCTCTAATGCAACTTCATAATCTTCAACCGTTTTTGTAATTTCTTCTATCAAATCAAATCTAACACCCTCTTTTAATTGTAAAGGATTTGCGATATTACCTGTCTCTGTTAATGTAGAACTTGTACCAAAAATACTTGCATATTTAATATCTTTTAAAATTTCATCTGTCTGTTTGGTTCCACCCTTTTTCGTTGTAATTCCACTAAATGAATTTTGTAATATTGAAAGTGCACGAACACCCATATTTAATGGTCCCTGATGTGCAAAACCAGATGAATCATTTACACTTGAATGTGAACCATATAGTGCCTGTGTTGCCATCTGTGCAGTATACGATACATTAAAACTAAAGTCTTTTATAAAACTACCTTTTGAATACAAAGGCATCATAAATATCTTTTGAGGATCTGGTGTTTTTGGTTTCCAATTCAGATAATCACCCTCACTTGAAACAATATTACTTCTATTTTCCCCTGTTAACTCAGGTATACTATTAACTGGTATTGCCAAGATACTCGAATCTACAACTCCAACTCTACCTTGATCTACATCATCATTAACGATTACAAAATCCCAAAACCCACCATATTCACTACTAACCATATTCCAAAACGAATCCATACCAGATTCAAAGTCTGTTATATTTGAAAAATACTTTTGTAATAACTTTATATTAAATACCATGTGTCTAATATAACCCTTTTTATTTGGTACACTTTCAAACGCTGGGAATGCATTACTTACCGATTCTATTAAATTTTGTGAGGTTGTATCATCTTCATCTAAAGTATTAGTTTCAACTTCTTTTGTCTTCGTAAAATTAACCATTGCATTAGTTATTACTTTTACTTTTTTCTTAACTACTTTGTTTACTGCAAGTTTTGTTTTACCAGGAAGAACTATTGATTCTAATCCCATTGAGTATAGATTTTTATTAGATTGACATTCATTTTTTATATTATCAACCCAATTACCCAACTCGTCTTTTATGGTAGAAACACTTCTGATGTGTGTTTTAAAACTTTTCGCATCAGAACTAACAAATGAAAAGAAATT
>Ga0181420_1000598_pt1 | contig 14338 bp, 17 predicted proteins | sample 43SPOviralmetaG_FD_130145 | JGI IMG/M metagenome (GOLD analysis project Ga0181420, IMG submission 130145) | Marine viral communities from the oligotrophic San Pedro Time Series (SPOT) site, San Pedro Channel, CA, USA - 43 SPOT_SRF_2013-05-22 | ecosystem: Environmental > Aquatic > Marine > Strait... | reverse complement strand
TGATGCTTTTGGGTTTGTTGTTGGTAGTGAACCTGCAAGAGATGTTCAACAATGGAGTAGAAAGAAACTAATTAGTGATTATAATAGTAATTCTAATACTGTATTTAATGAAGAAAGATGTGCGGAAGTTCTATTGACTGACGCAGGATATGAAAAGAGTCAAATTGTTAATGGTGAAATACAAACAAAAACAATTCCACAATTACCAAGTTCTGCTATGGAAGTAGATGAGAATAAGTGGATTGTACCTATTGATAATATTAAGGCTTTTATGAGTGGAGATACTAACCCTCGATATGGTAAGCCTCTACCTGCTGAAGAATTTAGAAGAAGAGTACATTTGATTGCTAAGAAGGAAGGTGGCGAGTTCCAATACTGGACTTTTGGATTAAAGAATATTGCTGCAAAAGAATGGGATGTTAAAAACTTTGAATGGTTGCATCTTAATGCTATCTTTAATGATGATAGAAATGCTTGTTATGGTATTAAAGGAAGAACACTTTCTTCTCTACAATACAATGCTAACTTAGATGAAGGTGATGATTTGTATGTTGGTAATCTACCTTCTATGGAAGATTTACTTGTAGATTGTATGGGTGATTATATTGCTGATTTATTAGAAATTGAAGATTATCATTCAACGATTATGTCAAATCCGGGAATGAAACTATGTATTACTGATGGTATTGTTAGCAGTATGAATTTGACTGTTAATGAAAAGACTGGAAATAGAGTATTATGGATTGAACCTGCTGATGCAAGTTATGGTTTTGAAGAAGCAGATATTCCTGATTCAACGCCATGTTGGATTCCTTCAAGTGTAGATATTGATTTTGGTGTAGGTAGTGATGTAATTATTATTGGTAGAACAAACCAAACACAAAAGAGAGATGACGATGGTAATTATCTTGATGATGAATACAACCCCGTTTCTTTGAATATTTATGGTATTTTACCGAGAGTTGCTCTTGGTGCACCAAATGAAGTAGTAGAAACAACAGATGAAAACTTGAATTATTGGTGATTACCAAAATTTAATTTAATTGTGTAGTCGTTGGCGTTAATGACGGTCATATAGGTGCGAAGCCTATCCTTAAAAGGAGAAATTATAATGAAAAGATATGTAAGAATGAATCAATTAAGTATGGATTTAGCGGAAGTTGAATCTATCGAATGGAAGAAAATAGATGACGATGAGGTAATTACAGACCAAGATTTGTATTCAGTTAGAATACATATGAAAAGTGGTAAGATGTACACCCGTCAAATATTTGATAAACAATTTGTAGAATTAAAAGAACAATTCAAAGAATTGATAATAGAGTAAAAAAAAGAAAGGAAGTGAAATAAATGGGAATAGGAAATAAGAAAGGAAATGCGGCAGGAAAGGTATTGAATAATGCGAAGGAAGAACAAGGTTTATCTGCGTTTAAGCAAGCAAAATTAAAGGCTATGAATCAAAGAAAGATTTTGTTAGAACAAGAATCAGCATATATGATTTGTGGTATTAGTGGAAATCCGGGAACAGGAAAAACTGGTATTGCTTTAGATTGTAGAACTGAAGAAGAAAGAAAAACACATTGGTTGTTTATTCTTGATTTTGATGAAGGTGCTGAACCTACATGGAGGCAACATTGGGCAAACGATGAAAAGATAGTTATCTTTAATCCGTTTATGTATAATGAAGATATGACTGTTGATTATATGGCTACTGCTGATATGGCAAGATATTTTATTGCTATGGTTAATGAAGCAATTGAATCAGGAGAAATTGAAGATGGTGAAGATATTGTAAAGATTGAAGCAGTAAAAGCAATTATTTTTGATGGTCTTGATTCATGGTTAGATACTACTAATATGATTGCAAGATTAAATCATATTAAGGGTAAAGACCCAAGAGCAGCAGATAAAGTAAAAATGGTGCCGACACAATGGTATGCAAGAACAGAAGAGTATAAAAGATTATTTAAGGCGGCTTGTCAATTAAGATGCCATAAATTCTTTATTACTCATATGAAAGAAGTCCATGATGGATTTGATATTGTTGGTTTAAAGCCTGATTGGGAGAAATCTACAACGGCTAAATTATTCCAACACATTGAATGTAGAATGGAAGAAAGAGGAAAAACATTTAAACTTACAGGAACAGTTAGAAAGTCAAAGACTAATGCTGATAATGTAGGCCAAACATTTACAATAATGGAGAATGATGGTAAGAAAATTGCATGGAACGGTATTCCTGCAATTAGTGATAATACTCTTTGAGGGGTAAAGCGGAGTTAAATCCCAACCAACCTCAAACAGAAATAGGGTTTTGTTAAGCGGTAATTGAATAATGTAATGCAAACGGGGTATATCCTCCACCCCATTATTCCCCCTATATATGGAGATGATAATATGAGATGTAAAATAAATGGAAAAGAATTAAGAGATAAAATTGAAAGTGTTTTACTAAAAGGTAAATGGAATAACGGTAATACTAATAAAAGTAATGTGTTATGTCCTACTATTATATTTAGTGTAGATAAAGAAGGAAATAATTGTGTATTAACAAATGGTAATCCTTCTACTTATGTTTCTAACTCATTAGATTTAATTGAGATGGAAGAAACTGAAGCGGGCAGAATAGCATTAGATTCAGATATTCTATTGAAATATTTACCTAAAACAGATTGTATATTTAAATTAGATGAAAACTCTCTTGTTTTAGTTAATGAAAGAAAGACAGTTAGATTACCAATTTTAAATAGACATGAAAACAATGATAGTATTTTATTTGTAGAAAAGAATTTAAAAGTAAGTAGAAATACTAATGAAGAAGTTATAGTAAGTATAAAAACTCAATTGAAAACAAGAATTAAAGTTAGTACAGATGAGTTATCAAATGCTTTAACAGACTGTGAAGCAGTTGGAAATTCAGTTTTCCAATTGGAATATGATGGTGAGAACTTAAATATTTCATCATCTAACGGTAATGAATTAGTTAAAGTTAAAATTGAACCTGTTGATTCAGTAGGTGAAAAAGCATGTATGGAATTTAGTGCCCCCTTCTTTAAATATTTAGAAGGTAGAACTACTATTCTATCATTTAATGATGAGTCACCACTCTCAGTAATAAGTGGTAATATGAAAATATTAAGAGCACCAAGAATAGAAGCGTGATATTATGAGTAAAAAGAAAGAAAAAGTAGAAGAAGAAAAAGTAGAAAAGCAAGAACCAATGGTTGTATTACAAAGTTTATTACAAATGATACAGTATATGTCTAACGCATTAAATTTAGAAGCGGCAGGTGTATTATGTAATACTGGTTGGTGTAGTGAGTTAATTGCAGATAGTGGGTGTCCTGTTTGTAAGATGAAAAAAGCAAAAGAAAATAGTGAGGAATAAGAATGTCAATGTCAGACCATCAAGACAGTAATAATTTTTCTTATAATAAATCATGGGAACAAATTGAAGCCTTATTAGATGAAGCAGAAAGAGAACAAAATAGAAGATGGGTAGCGTTTCAAAAATGTCCTAAACCATTAAGACAGCAACATTGGAATAATTACAAAGGATTAGAAGGAGTGATTAATTCACTTAAATGGGTTCTTGGCGACCTTAAAATGCCAAAAGATAAAGTATTAGGGAGAGATATAAATGAAAATAGAAGAAAGAAATAGTTTAACTTACGACGATATTAGTATTATACCGAGTATGTCTGATATAAAATCAAGAAGTCATTGTGATACATCAGTAAATTTTGGTAATTATGAATTAAATATCCCTTTAATTGCTTCACCAATGGACACAGTATGCGGTTCAGAAATGTGTATTGAGTTAGCAAAACTTGGTGGAATTGGAGTATTACATAGATTTCAAAGTATTAAAGAACAAATAGATTTATGTTATGATATTGAAGCAGAAGTAAGAGGACAATATATTGCAGCAATTGGTGTAGGACAAAAAGGTAAAGATAGATTTGATTCATTAGTAGGATATACTAATATTCAAGGAGTGTGTATTGATGTTGCACATGGCGACCATGAACTTGTCGGAGATATGATAAAATATATCAAAGAAGAATTTGAGGATATTCATATAATGGCAGGTAATATTGTAACTAAAGGTGCTGCTGAAAGATTAATTGAATCTGGTGCTGATTCTTTAAGAGTAGGAATCGGTAATGGTTCTATGTGTGAAACAAGAATTAGAGCAGGAGTAGGTGTTCCTCAAGCAACAGCATTACTTGATATTACACACCACATAAATGAAGTTTTAGACTTAGAAAATAAACCATATATTGTTGCTGATGGCGGTTGTAAAACAGTAGGAGATATTCCTAAAGCAATTGGTCTTGGTGCTGATGCAGTTATGGTAGGTTCTTTATTTGCAGGAACAAAAGAAACTCCCGGAATTATATCTAAAATGGGTCAATGGCCTAATGAACAGTTATATAAAAAGTATCAAGGTTCGGCATCTATTGATTCAAAAACAGCAAGAGGGGAAGAAACAAAAAATGTAGAAGGTAATTCTAAAATTACTCCATACAAAGGAAAGGTAAGAAGAATAACAGATGATATTGTAGATGGAATTAAAAGTTCTATGAGTTATGTTGGTGCTTATTCAATTACTGATTTTCAAAGAAAAGCACATTTTTGTAGAGTTACACAAGCAGGACAATTAGAAGCAAAACCTCATGGTTTATATTAGGTGATAAAATGATAATTAGTGAAGCAAAAAATAATATAGAATTAAGATGGAGAGATAAAGATAACAAAAGGGTTAATAAAACTATTACTAATTTTAAATCATACTTTTTTATAGAAAGAACAGAACAAATGCCTGAGTATATAGAATCATCAAGTAAGTATGGTACTAACAGAATAAAACCTACATATGTATTTGGTGAATGGAAATCATTAGGCGGTAAAGAATTAACTAAAGTTGTATTTGATACTGTTGGCGATTTTCATAATGGTAAAAAGAATTGGTCTATTACATATGAAGCCGATATAGGTTTAGCAAGAAAATATACAAATGATTGTATGGAAGAAATAAAAGAGTATAACCTGCGTAAATGGTATCTTGATATTGAAACTCAAGTTGGAGGTAGATATGATGGGCAAATAAATGCTTTAACTTTCTATGATTCTTTTGATGATTACTATTATGTTATGACCCATTTTCCTATTGAACCACTACCATCGTATAAAGATGTATTAGTTTATGAAGATGAACAAGATATGTTAGAAGCCTTTGTTAAATTTGTAGAAGATAAAGACCCTGACATGATTATAGGTTGGTATGTATTAGGTTTTGATATACCTACTATTCTTAAAAGATTAATTGCTAATGATATTAATCCTAAGAAATTATCACCACATAGAGAAGTTAGAGGCGTTTCTCATAATAGAGTTTATAATATTAATTATGCAAATACATCACAACCAATAAAAGGTAGAATTACTTATTGTTTAATGACAAGATTTGAAAGATTATGGTTAGATTCCCAAAAGGGAACATTACCTTCTCTTAAATTAGATTATTGTTCAAGAAGATTATTAGGTGAGGATATTGGTAAAGAAAAATCAAATGCTAAATTTGGTGATGATGAGTTCTTTCAGCGTTCTTGGTTAGAAGATACAGAAGTATTTCTTGAATATAACCGAGTAGATGTAGAATTAATGGTTAGAATGGATAATGAAATGAATATCACTGAAAATGATATTGCACTCCAACATTTGTTTGTATGTCCTTTTGAATGTGTATTTCATAATTCACAAATGGGGGCATCATATTTTATGCGTCATTCTAATTGGATTGCACCAACAGGTCAAAAAGGTATTAAAACAAAATATGAAGCAGCGTTTGTAATGAATCCTGAAGAAGAAGATACTTTTGGATTACATGAAAATGTTGCAGTATTTGATTTTAAATCACTATACCCGAGTATGATGGCCGCACGAAATATATCATGGGAAACAAAATCTAACCATGAAAATGCACATAATGTTTATTTCTCTACACCTAAAAATCTTAGAGAGTGGAAAGGAGAAAATATTAGCGTATCATTCAGAAAAGATAAGTTAGGAGTATTACCAAATGCTGTTCTAACACTTATGGAAATGCGTGATGGGTATAAGAAAAATATGCGTGATGCTAAAACAGATGAAGAATATAGGAAATGGGATTCAGCACAAATGGCTACTAAGCGTGGTGTAAATGCTTTATATGGTGTATTAGCAAAAGATGGTTATGGTTGGGGCGATATGGAAATGGCTCAAGCAATTACAGCATCAGCAAGAGAAGCCATGAGAAGTGTAGCATTTAAAGCAATAGAGTTAGGGTATGAAGTTATTTATGGACATACTGATTCTATATTTGTAAAGGTTAAAAATGTTGATGATGCTAAAGCATTATGTGTATTGTTAAATCAACATATTCAAACTGAAGTTTTCAATGAACATGTAATTTTAGAATTTGAAAAATATGCAAAATCGTTTTTCCTATCTATGAAAAAGAATCGCTATTGTGGTTATTTATCTTGGAAAGATGGTAAAGTAATAGATGAATTCTTTGTCATGGGATTTGAAATGAAAAAGTCTAATGAAACTAAACTTGCAAAAGAAGTGCAATCTAAAATATTACAAATGGTTGCACAAGGTAAAACAGAAACTGATGTTACTAAATATGCAAAGGCTATGTATAAAATAGTAAAGGGTGGTAAATACAAGCCATCTTCTATTATCAAACAAAGTAGATTAAGAAGACCGTTGGAAGAATATGAAATGATTGCTGGTGGTTCAGCAGGAGTTTTATTTTACAATCAAGAAATTGGGGAAATAAAAGAAGGTGATAGTTATTATTATTATACAGTAGACAATAAAGGTATCACTAAATACCCTCGTCAATACGAAACTAAAGGTAGGGTAAGAAATGTAGATTATATAGCATTTAAAAAATTAAACGAAGTTATAGATAACTTTCCGATTAATTGGAGTCGTTTGGCTGATTCTGAAATTAGTAAAAAAGCCAAACTGATATATGAATCCTTAAGGTGGGATTTAACAGCGATAGCCAATGATGGCAGACAAACAACATTAGATAGTTGGTGGTAAATTGAGAGAACAAAGTAATATAAAAGAAATAATGAAATTGAAAAAGAAAATGGAGAAATTAGAAACCGAGTATAATAAGCATGAAGAATCAATTGCTAAGTTACAATCCGAAGAAGAAAATCTTTGGGTAAAAACAGGCAATTGTAGTATATGTTTAGAACCTGCACCTGATGGTTATACCGAATGGCATCATATAATTTCGCAACATAAATGTAAAAAGGAAGGACTACTGCATCTAATAAGTGCAAGGTCTAATGTTGTTGAATTGTGTAAAGCGTGTCATGATTTAACTACGGCTTCTATGTTAAGAACTAATTTAGAAGGTGCTACTTCAAGAGTATCTAAAGAAAATGCAGAAAAAGAACCAACAGAAAATCAAATTAAGTACATTAAAAAATTGGGTGGAGATGTACCAGATAATTTAACCCGTCAGGGGGCAAGTCAATTAATTGACGAACTAAAAAAAGTGAAGTGAAAATCCTCCCAAACAAAAATGTAGAAAAGGTGTTTAGAATGAGAAAAGAGAATGGAGAATATACATATAAATGGGAAGCAAATACAGATGGAAAACCACCAATATTAAAGATTACTAAATCTTCTATTGGTAGTTATGGTTTTTGTAATCTTAATTATAAGTATGGGTATATTGATGATATAAAACAGAAAACAAGTCCTGCTATGCTTAAGGGAACAATTGTACATAATGCACAAGAAGAGTTTTGGAAAGTGGTAAAGATAGATACTGCTTTAGAATTTATAGAAGAACCTATGAAATTACAAAAACATTTCCGTGATTTATATCCTGAAACGGATAAAGAAGATATTGAAGAATTATATACTTCTATGTCGGCATATAATACTGAAAGGTTTATTGAATGCCATCACGAAGAAACATTAAATGAATTTATACCTGTTGGTAATGAAATTATGCTTGATGCAAGATATACTACTGAATCAGGAATAGAAGTACATCTACAAGGAATAGTTGATAGATTATTTTTAGAAGGTGATGGTTATATTCCTATGGAATTAAAAACAGGTGCTTGGAAGGATTCTAAGAAAACAATGATGCGTAAAGAAATGGCCTTTTATAAAATACTATTTGAGAATGCAGACCCCGAACAAGTTAGAAGTTTAGGTTTAAACCCTGAAATTCCCTTTACACATTGGGCTTGGTATTATCCAGCAAGTAATTATGTATATGCTGAAAAAGTATCTAAGCGTTCTGAAACAGCAGTTAAAAGGTCTTTTGAAAAACTAATTGACTCTTATATGGAAGATGAGTTTAATGCTTCATATTTCTATAAGAAATGTATTCATTGTGGACATTACGACCATTGTGAAGCAGCAGATGGAGGAAGTCAAAATGACGACTGGTTCTGATAATTTAGCACAAGCATTTTATGGTAGTGGTGTAATAGAAGATAAAATAATGGAAAGACAATGGACTTTAAATGACATTATCAATAAAGAAGATATTGTTTCACAATTAGCAAAAGAGTTAATATCGGATATGAATATAGAAACTAAATACTATATTGTATGTGATACAGATTTACCAAAAGGTCAAATGTCTTTTGCTAAAGCAATACATAATAGAACATTTGATAGATTAGAAGAATGGATTACTGCAAAGTTATCTATGTATCTAAAAACAGCAACGGTGAATTTAAATGACAAACCTATGGAATTACTTGAAGAACACTTGGAAAGAACTGAAACTGAGTTGGAAACAGTTAAAGGAAGTGTTAGTGAAGATGAGAAGATATTAAGTTTAAAGGATAGAATTAGAGCCGATACTAAACAATTAGGTAAAAAAGAAATGAAAAAGAGAGGAATGGAATGAAGAAAAGGTGTAAAGTTATTGGGTGTAAAGCCGAATTAACTAACCCTGATAAATTATTTTGTTCAATACATGAATATGAGAAAGGTGAGAATGATGTATTTTCCGAGAGAAATGTGGGCAGGAAGTCTAAGAAATAAAGCAAGAGAAGCGTCAAGAATAGTAGTAAAGAATGAAAAAGAATATAAAGACTTTATACAAATGTATAATGGTAAAATGAATCTCTTTACATCTGTTTATGATTATAAACACTTTACTCCCAATCGAGGGTTAGAATATTCTATTATTATTGACAGAATATTTCTTGATTTTGATGCTCATGGAGAAGAAGAATCTATGCCCAAGTTATATCAAGATGTATTAAGAATGCATAATTGGTTATTAGAAAAAGACTACAAACATAATATATCTTTTTCAGGTAGAGGCTTTCATATATTTGTATATGGTAACATAGCAAATACCTTTAGACAAGTTAAAGCATTTTTTAATATATGCTATGATGTTGTAAATAAAAGTCCTTATCTTGATACAGTAGTTATTAATACAAGTAGGCTTAGAAGAATACAAAACACTTTTCATCTTAAAGCAAATCGTTGGTGTATTCCTATTACGCATGATGATTTACTTGAGGGATTGCCCACAATATATAAACTCTCACAAAAAGGTAAAAGAAAAATTAAACCTGTTTATTATGGGAAGACATTAGTTGATTGGCCTGAAGTCAAAAAGATGGAAACTGCTGATATAGAAATTGATAGTGTTGAAAGTCCGGGTGATTTACCAATATTACCTTGTTTAAAAAATGCTGTTATGTCTGAAAATCCTAACCATAGAGCAAGAGTTCTTTTGGTTCAATGGTATAATGAGTTTTTATCTGAATTAACAGTAGTAAAAGATAATTTAAATTGTAAACCGAGGGAAATTAATGGACCTGCTTTAGAAGATATTAAAGCAATTATTGAAAACGAGATTAAAACAATATCAAATAATGAAGATACATGGATAGATTACAACCCAAGTGAAACAAGAAAACATGTAAGGTTTATTGTTGATGGTAGATATATGTCGCCTAATTGTAATACATTAATAGAAGAAGGGCTTTGTATAGGAAAATGTTGGAGGTATGGACATGATAGTAATTGATAGTAGAGAAGATTCACAATTAAGTAGAACATTAGAAAAAATAGCAGAAAAATCAAAAATTAAAACAGAAAAGAAATGGTTAGAGATAGGAGATTATATTGTAGGAGATTGCTGTATAGAAGCAAAATCAGCAGCAGATTTCTTAGCATCAGTTAGAAATAAAAGAATATTTAACCAATTAGATAATATGGATAGAACTTATAATAAAAATATAATATTAATTTACGGAACATTAGATGACGCATTAGAATATTTACACAGAACAAAATTCAATTCTATGAGTTGGAGAACTAAACTTAAGAAAATGTTTGTAGGTGCATTAACTTCAATAGCATTACATACAGATGTTAAACCAATATGGGTAGATAATTATAGAACTGCGGCACATTTAATATTAGCAACAACAGAACACATAAATAAAGATTTAATTATACACAAAGAATTACCAAAGAAAATAAGAACAGACGATGTAAGAGTAGATGTGCTATCTGAAATAAAGGGTGTTTCAGTTGAAAAAGCAAAAGCCCTATTAAAGTCCTTTGGAAGTATAGCAGAAATATCTATGACTGATACAAAAGAAATTGTTAAGTTAAAAGGTATAGGAAATAAAACTGCTGAACATATTTTAAAGGCATTAAATGAAGAAAAGGAAGTGAGATATTAATGGCAAAAGATTTAGATGTAGATGAATGGGAATTATATGAAGCGATGGCTAAAGTTACAGACGATAGTAGTTTAGAAGTTATCCGTTCAAGAAAAATAGAATTACCTAAAGATGTAATTAGGTGGAGAAATGTAGTAGGTGAGTTTTCATTATATAATGAATATTCTGCTTCAATGTCTTATTTTGTATCTTTAGGTCAAATATTAAAAGATACGGTTAGAGTACCAATTGGTAGATTAGCACTTGACCCAAGAATACATTATTGTTGGATTCAAACTTCAAGAAGTGGAAAGACTACAATGTTTGATTTCTTATCACCTGTATGGGAAAGAACCTTTGAATTAATTAATTCATACCCAACAACAAGAAATAATTTACCTTTATCGGGCGTAAGACAATTTACATTGAATAATCCAGATAGTTTTACAGACCAAGCATTATTAGGAACTATGAAAATGAATGTACCTAATCCTGATTATAATAGACAAGAAGCAAGAGAAGACCCTGAATATGATACTCCTGAATTTGAAGATAAAACTATTTATGGTAGTTTATATGGTTCGGGTATTATTGCTTTTGATGAGTTTGAACATTCTGGTATTTTCAAAGAATCCCAACATAAACAAGAAACAGTTATGTTGTTTCAAAAGTTTATGAATCGTTTAGATTCTAAAAGTCATTTGATTAAAAAGAGATTAACCGAGTGGGGTAAAGATTTAGTGGTTGATTCACAAAGAAGTTTGTGGGCTACAACATTACCACCGGAAGGATTTGAAAAAGTTATTCTAACAAAAGGTGTATTTCAAAGAATGTGGCTTTATGTTAGAGATGTTCCTGAATCTTTAAGAGCACAAATGGAAGAAGATTATATTGATATGGTAGGAGAAATTATGGAAGATGAACAAGGTTCTGCAAGATACCACGAAGAGTTTTCTGAAATGCTTTATAATTCTTATAGATGGGTTCAAGAAAGATTAGAAGCAGTAGATGGGGATAAAAGAAAGGTTGTAGAATGGACAGAAGATGGACAGAAAGCATTAAAGAATGTATGGAGAGGTATGAAAAAATATATGAATACTTTTGATGATTCTATATATGAAGCACTAAATACATTTCTTATGAATATGATTAACAATATTTGTATTGCGGCCGCTTTATGTGCAGTATCAGAAAGAAGTCCAAAGATAACTGCTAAACATATTAAGCAAGGTAGACAATTAACAGACGAATCATTTGATTCTATTACAAGTTGGTTCACAGAAAAACTAAAGAAAAGACCAAAAAGATTTTCTGATAAGAATAATGAGAAAATGTATATTGCTGCTTATAACTCAACCAACCCAAAAGTTAAAGTTAATGGCACTAATGGATGGGTAGATAAAAAGTTGATGATAGAGTCCTTCAGAAAAAATGAACAATGTGGTAGAAATAAATTTTATCGTCATTGGCAAAGTGTAAAGCACATTTTTGAAGAAGTAAGAAAATCACAAACATATGTAAAACTAAAGGTGGAAAAAGATGAGTGAATATTTATCATTTGATATAGAAACAAAAAATTTAAGTTATGAGATTGGAGGTTGGGGTAATACCCATCTTTTTAAAGTTGCATGTGTTACAACATGGGATGGAAATAAGGGTGTAATTTATGTTGATGAACCTTTAGAGAACCTTAAAAAAGGTACTGATGTTGAGATTAAAACTTTAAGAGAACTTAAATTTGATTTAGACGACCATTTTCAAAAGGGTGGAATATTGATAGGGCATAATATTAATGCTTTTGATTTACCTGTCCTTAGAGATTCTATGGATATTTATATTGTAAGAAAATATTTAGAAGATAAATCAAATAGATGTATAGATACAAGTGCGTATTTATTAAAAGAACATGGTAAAAGAATTCACTTAGATAATTTAGTGAAATGTAGTATAGGTGACCAAAAAAATATGAGTAGTATTGATTCTGTTGTAAAATGGAAAGCAGGAGAATATGATGAAGTGGTAGATTATTGTCTAAAAGATTCACAATTAACATATAATTTGTGGAAATATGGGCAAGAAAATGGTATAGTAAAATACTTTGATGAAAAAGAAAATGTATTTACTGAGTTGCAGGTAAATTGGTAGTATCTTTTGTGCGCTTTATGGCGATATGTAAATTGAAAAAGTGGTAAGTCACTCTAAAGCCGAAGAGAAAGAATATTACAAAAAAGAAAAATAGGGGTGTAGTCGTGTAAAATCGGCTATGCCCCGCTTTTTTTGCAAAATTTTTAAAAAACTCATTTTTTATTATTTTTTATTTTAGCAGTTTTGTATTTTTTATAGCCTAAAAAAGCCACGCCACCCCAAAACAATAATTCTAATATCAACAAAATTGCTATTTGGTAGCCGCTAACACAATAATTAACCAAACAATATTCCATATTAATCATAGCCTTTTTATATTAAAATATATTGCTTCTTTAATTGATGGGTTATTGTTTAAATCATTGAATGTTTGTGTAGTAGATGTTGTAGCACCATGCCCCCCATGAGGTATCATTTTTATTTCTATTGTTATAATGCCAGTTGCAGATGAAGCAGCACTTACTAATGATAATCCTCCCCCATGATTTGTATAATATGGATGGTTAAATCCTGCCTTAGCCTGTGTATTTTGAGAAATTATAGTCCAATCACCCGAACTTACTAATCCCGCTTGGTCGTCTATAATATTTATTTGAAAATTTTCTCTTGAAGCCCCGTTTGATAATTGAGAACCAAAATCAAATGAAATTTCTAAATCAACATTCTTTAGGATTTGTATATCTCCGGGAATTGCAGGTAAAGTTAAATTATTTGCAGGGGTGTTACCATCTGTTCCAGCCACTCCACCTGCTAATGCTGAATTACCAATAATAGCGGTAGATGCCATATCATCCACCGGTACTTTATTCCATATAAAATTATTAATATTCCCCGCATTAGGATAAAAAATACCTGTATTAGCATCTCTAATAGATACATCAATTGTAGAATGAGTAAAACCAGCACTACTTAAACCAGCATTTGTTGATGTTAAAAAATTTGGAGTTGGTGCAGCACCACCACCCAATCTTTTCTTTTTTGCTTTAACTCCTTTTTGTAATAACTGCATATGTATATCCATATCAACCCACCTTTAACCATTCAGTAGCAGATATTTTAATATAAGTAGCCATATCAAAAGCGGCTAAACTATCTTGGATTACTGTTGTAGAAGCACCTGTTCTAATTACTTCTGCATGGGCAAATGCACCACCAACCAAAGTAGGAACTCCACCACCGAGAGTATTAGTACTAAATACATTTGTTGCTTGTTTAGCATATACAAAAAAGGTTGTTCCTATTTTACATACAGGCGGTAATGCAACACTTCCTGCTGCATAATCCGCAATTATACTATGACCTGATTTACTTTGTGCTAACATTAGACTTTGAGTATTCCACCCGTAATTAGCATGGAAAGTAGTCTTTGAAGCAAGACTTGAATTATTATTACTTTTTATCATCCAGAAACCTTGAAAATTATTACTGCCCATCCCACCTACATTAAATCCATGTAAAGCAGG
>Ga0181420_1000593_pt1 | contig 14397 bp, 7 predicted proteins | sample 43SPOviralmetaG_FD_130145 | JGI IMG/M metagenome (GOLD analysis project Ga0181420, IMG submission 130145) | Marine viral communities from the oligotrophic San Pedro Time Series (SPOT) site, San Pedro Channel, CA, USA - 43 SPOT_SRF_2013-05-22 | ecosystem: Environmental > Aquatic > Marine > Strait... | reverse complement strand
ATGCTGATATTAAAAAAGGATATGAAGAAGTAATTGATACTTTTTCAGTTACATCATTCTTAACTCAAAAAAATCAAAACGTTTATTTTTTACCATCAACTTCTACTACGGGTTCTGATTATTATTTATTGAATAAAGTATTATGTTTTTCGGGAGGTGTCTTAAAAGGAGAAGCTGAAAAGGTGACTAATAGTAAGATTACTATGTTAAACAGCTCACTGCTTACATCACCATCTACTATATTTCCAGCCTATACACAAGAAGCTGATGGAGTTGTTGTATACCCTGATACATTTAACGGAGTAAATGATGTTCAGGCTCAATATATAAGATATCCTTTAGACCCTAAATGGACTTATGTTACATTGTATGGAGGTGAACCATTGTTTGACCAAACTCAAGCAGATTATCAAGATTTTGAATTACCAATAGATGATACTAATAATTTAGTAGCTAAAATATTACAATACGCTGGAATTTCAATAAGAGAAGCAGATGTGTTTCAGTTTGGACAAATAGAGGAGCAACAACAAAATCAAACTAATCTTTAATCATGGCTTATATAAATCAAAGAAAATATTATACTAATGACGGTGTAAATCCTACAGATGAAAATTGGGGTTCATATCAATATGTTACTTTAAAAGATATTGTTAATAATTTTGAACTAATGTATGCTGGTAACCATGAGTTGATTAACAATGAAAATAGATTTAAAATATTGTTTCATGCAAAACGTGGTATACAAGAATTAAACTATGATGCGTTTAAAGAAATTAAATCTATAGAACTACAGGTATATGACGATTTAAGGTTTGTTCTACCTTCAGATTATGTAAATTGGGTAAAGCTTTATTTATTGAAAGATAATGTGTTAAGAGAATTAACAGAAAATATTCAAGTACAATCAGCTGTGTCTTATATACAATCTGCTACAGCTTCATTTACTTATGATGGTGATGGTAATGCAACAGAGGTTGATTCAACTTTAGATACAGAAAGAAAAAACGGTTCATTAAAGAGTATATATTTAAATGATGAAATAGATGAGAATGTAAATCCTAATGTATATAATTATGACAGTGATATATATAATTATAGAATAGGAGCGAGATATGGTTTAAATACTGAAACAGCTAATATAAACCCTACGTTTACTATAGATAAAAAAGCTGGTGTTATTAATTTTGATTCTACTATGGCGAGCCAACAGTGTGTATTGCAATATATATCTGATGGAATGGAAAATGGTGATGACTCCAAAATAAGTGTAAATAAATTATTTGAAGAATATATATATGCTTATGTACAATATGCTATATTAAATAGTAAATTTGGAGTACAAGAGTATATTATTAATAGAGCAAGAAAAAATAAACAGGCTTTATTAAGGAATGCTAAAATCAGATTAAGTAACATTCACCCTAGTAGATTGCTTATGAATCTTAGAGGTGAAGATAAGTGGTTAAAATAAAATGGCAAACATTCAAAGAAATTTTATAGCGGGCCGAATGAATAAAAGCCTTGATGAAAGGCTTGTCCCAAATGGAGAGTATGTAAATGCTGTAAATGTAAGGCTTGGTTCTACTGAAGACTCGGAGATTGGTGCTGTTGAAAACTCTAAAGGAAATGTACCTTTAACAGAAATTCAATATGTTGATGGAACTAAATTAAGTTCTCAAGCTAGATGTATAGGGGCTTTTGAAGATGGAGCTAATTTGGTTATTTATTGGTTTGTTCATGACCCTGCTTTTACTCAAGGAGCTACAGGTAAACTAGATTTAATAATTTCATTCGATGTTGAAACTGGAGAATTAATTTATCATGTTGTAAGTATAGATGATGGAGAGGGTATAAATACAACATTAAACTTTAATCCAAATTTTTTAATTACAGGTGTAAATAAAATAGATAACCTATTGTTTTTTACAGACAATTATAATCCTCCTAGAGTAGTAAATATTAATAAAAATTATGGAGACCCTAGGCCTGCCGTCCTTACAGATGATTTTAATCAAGATGAAATTCTTGTAATTAAAAAACCTCCGACTTCTGCTCCTATTATAAATTCATTTGTAGTACCTAGTATTACTGACGCTTATTTAGAAGATAAGTTTATTTGTTTTGGATATAGATATAAATATGAAAATGAAGAGTATTCGGCAATATCTCAGTTTACCGAACCAGCATTTAGCCCTTCTTCTTTTAATTTTAGTTCAAATAGTTACTTGAATGAAGGGATGATAAACAGGTTTAATGCTGTAACAATTACCTTTAACTCTGGAGATAAAAGTGTTACAGATGTTCAAGTTGTATTTAAAGAATCTAATTCATCTAGTATAAAAGTATTAGAGACTTTTGATGTAAGTAATAGAGTTAGATATCCAGTAAACTCGTTAAGAAGTGAAACATTTACTAATCGTAAAATATATACAGTTTTACCAGATTCAGAAATACTAAGATTGTTTGATAATGTCCCTCAGCTTGCTAAAGCTCAAACGTTAATGGGAAACAGATTAGTGTATGGAAATTATTTTGAAGGATATGATTTAAAAACTTCAAAGGGAAGTAAAATTAATTTTGGATTTGAATCTATACTAAAAAGTGAATCTATCAATTTTACCAATTTATCTGCCAATGAATCTAAAGGTGCTGAATATTCAATTAACCCTCCAGGCAGTACAGCGCCTGCGGTTGAAATAGATGATAGTGCTTTTTTTGTACAATTATTACCAGCTTTACCGTTACCAACTAATCCCACAGGTTTTTTGACAGCTGGAGCTACTCTTACGTTTACATTTGGTATAGCATATTCTAGTAATTATGCCACTGGTTCACCCACACCAGTTCCTTTGGAAGATGTATATTACGTAACTTGGAGTTACACTTTAATTAGAACTTATACATCTGTATTTGAATTAGCCACTGATGTAGATTTTGTAGACAAGATAGGAACGCTAACTAATATAAAACCTATTAATACTGCTTCAGAAGGGACAACCTTGACTGATGCTTTTAACGCAGCTTTACCGGTAGCTTTTGATGCTACATATACTAATATAGTTCAAACCGGTAGAACAAACTCAACGCCTACAGCACCAGCTGGACAACCTTTAGAGATTATAGCAACTGCATCAAGCACAACACTTGGTATACAAGCAAATGCTGCTGTGTATGATAAAGGTAGTTCTCCTCTAGACCCAATTATTTCATATTTTAGATTTACTAATGTAACAGCTTCTATAAGAACATCGCCATCAATAGGAAGCTTACATAGTAATAGAGGGTATGAGATAGGTATGGTGTATATGGATGATTTTAACCGCGCATCTACAGCTCAAGTAAGCGATTTAAATAGTGTTAATTTACCTTGTAGTGTTTCAAATACTAAAAATTTTATACAAGTACAAATACCTGAATCTCAACTTGCTCCTTCATGGGCAACTAAATATAAGTTTGTTATAAAGCCTACGGCTACAAATTATCAAACAATCTATAGTAATATAGTTTATAGTGAATCAGGAACTAACTCCTCATACTTTTTATTAGATGGAGAAAACGCTCAAAAAGTTGAAGCAGGAGATAGGTTAATAGTTAAAGCAGATGCTACAGGGGCATTAAACACGTGTACCTATGCAACTGTTTTAGAAAAACAAGCACAGGGAGCAGGTTTTATTACCATATATGATGAAGCTGGAGATGAGTTAGAAGTATTTGGAGGAACATATATGAAGATTAATGCTTCTAATTTTTCAATTAATACACGCGAAGATTCAATTATTAACAGTCAAGTATTGCCAAGCACTGCAAGAGGACAACAAAATTCATATCCAGTTGTAGCATACCCAATGTTTACTGTTACTGAAAGTTCTGGGCAGGTTGCTACTACATTAGTTTACGATGTTCCTGTGGGCACAAGAATAAAAATGGAGTTTGAGTTTAGAAGAGATGGGGTTAGTGATAACGAAGATTGTTTAAAAAAAAGCTATACATTAGAAAAAGAATTTACTGCTTCTAGGAATTATGGAAACATGCAAGAGTGGTTTGAAGGTGACAATATAGCTTCAACTTTAAATGAAGGCATAGAAGATGTTGCTGATGATGAAACTATAATAAACAGTTATATACCTACACCTAACACATCTCAAAATTTTCCACCGTTTCCGGTTACAGGAGCAAAAAGTGTAACTCAATACAATGCAGTATTAACAGCAGATGAAATTAAATCAGCAACATATTTTGGTTCTACAGCCACCCAACCAAACACTGAGTTTTATTATAGGTTTTATGTAGACCAAGTTTTAAACAACATATATTTATTAGTATCAGGCTCTAGCTCTTGTGGTGGAGGAGATAAAAGAGAGCATAGAGAATCATCAGTAAAAGTCAATTTTACAGTATCAAGAAGCAACTCAACTTATGTGTTTGAAACAGAACCAGAAGAAGCATTACCAGATGTATGGTATGAAAACAGTGAGTCTTATGATATAAATGGTGATTTTCATTTAGGGAACGTACAAAACCAAACATTAAATCAGCCTGGAATTGTAAATACAGGATTTTTTGATTGTTACTCTTTTGGGAATGGAGTGGAAAGTAATAAAATAAGAGACTCTATAAAAGGTGAACAAGTTACTTTAGGTAATAGAACATTTACCACGTCTAATGAAGAATATAAAAAAGCACACAGGTTTGCTGACTTAACATACAGTGGTGTTTTTAATGATGAATCAAATGTAAATAGACTTAATGAGTTCAATTTAGGATTACTTAATTTTAAACCATTAGAAGAAACTTATGGTGATGTTGAGATATTATTTGCTAGAGAAACTGATATTCTTGTTTTACAAGAAGATAAAATATCTTACGTGCTTGCTGGTAAAAATTTATTATCAGACTCAACTGGAGGTGGAGTAGTTACATCTGTACCTGAAGTTTTAGGCACGCAAATAGCTCGTATTGAAGATTATGGTATAAGTAATCATCCAGAAAGTTTTGCAGAATTTGGTGCAAACAAATTTTTTACGGATGCTAAAAGAAATGTAGTTATTAAATTAACAGGGAGCTCAGCTCAAAATGAAATTCTGACGGTTATATCTAATGAAGGTATGAGAAGTTGGTTTAGAGATTTATTTGCTGAGGCTTCATCAACACAAAAATTAGGTGGATATGACCCTTATATGCAAGAGTATGTATTTACAACAAATACAATTGTAAAACCTGAAACAGAAATATGTACAGCTTGTGGGGTTACAAAAAACATTACGATTGTTGCGGGTCAGGAATATGTTTACTGTGTTGATATTGGAGAGGATACTGGGCCACCATCTAAATTGTATTATGTTGAAATAGATTATGTTATTCCTTTTGAAGATACTGATTTAATTGTAACAGAAGGAACTGAGCAGCAAATAGTTTCAGAAGCAGGATTAGATTTAGAAACGGAAGGTCAAGTATCTGGAACTGGATATACAATTCAAGCTATATATGATGGGGTAACTTACACAACTGGAGTTGTTTATCAAAGTGGAACTTTAGTTTTTCCAAAACCTAATCCTACACCATCAGAAGTAGTATTAATAGTTACCTCAGATTCTTTAGAAAATGATACAATACAAGTTACAGTTAAATGTCCTGAAGAAGAGTTGTTTAGTGTTTATAGTATTACTCTAACAACAAATGCTAATGCAAATCAGTTTTCGCACACAGAATTTGGCTGGAGAGATGCTTCAGTTGTATCTCCTATTCAAAGTGATTTAGTTACATTTTTGTCAAGTCCTAATGACCCAATAGTGTCTCAGTATAGAGAATTAGAAGGCCCTCAAGGTTCGAACATAATTCCGCCTGATGGCGCAACTATTATAATGAGGTCAAATAAAATAGATTTTGATAACTTTCAATTTGACCCTGCAGAAAACGAGTTTAGATATTTAAGAACTGATGCTCTGTTTGAAAACAATTCAACTGACATGGGTATTTTATTAGCTGCTTCGATAAAAGCAGTTCCAATAGACACTACTGGCGCTCCTAATTTATATAGTGCTGAGTTTGGATTGCCTTCAGGTGGAAACAAATTATATTTAATATATGATTTAAGAAATTCTCTTGGACAAGAATTGTGTTATTCTCAAACAAGTTTAGTTGATGCGTGTTGTAACTGTACATTTACACCAACTCCTACACCAACACCTACGCCAGTTCCAACTCCCGTAATACCAGTGTATGATTATTTTATTGGGATTGATTGTGTTTCTTTAGAAGCGGTATATTTAAAATCTGACCAAACTCTTGGAGTTGTAGTTGGAGATGAAGTACAATATTCATTTGGTGGTAACGTGGAAGGTTGTGCTTCTTTATATGCAACTGGCGGAAATGGTAATAGTGGACAAGTAACAGTTCGAGTAGCAGGATGTGGAGATTCAAGATGTTCAGTATAAATGGTTAACTTTGTAAAATTATAAATGGCAACAACAGGAACATATTATTATAGCTCGTCAAGTTTTTCAACTGCAACAGCATTGTTTACAGACACAGAGTTAACTTCTTTTGCTCCTGATGGATGGTATTCTGACCAGTCAATATATAGGCAGCAAGCATCCGGCGTGTTGTTTGCTGAGACTTCTTGTCCTAATTGTTCGTCGCCTACACCTACGCCAGGTCCAGCACCAGTGCCAGTGCCAGTGCCAGTGCCAGTGCCAGTGCCAGTGCCAGTACCAGTACCAGTTCCAGTACCAGTACCAGTGCCAACCGTTTCTTACGATTATAAAGAATACACTGATTGTAATGGGTCGGCGACACAAATTTTTAGATTAGTATCTGGAGGAACATTCCAGCCAGTTTATAAATATAATAATATTTGTTATGGAAACCCATCACCTACAACTTCCACTTCATTAGTGGATGCTGCAGGATTACCTTCATTTGCTAATTGTGGTGCGTGTACGCCTACGCCAACACCAGTGCCAGTGCCAGTGCCAGTGCCAACTCCGCCACCAGGAATAGAATTATTTTCAACTAACAATGTTAACCTTGGTCAAAGTTCATCAAGCGCTGCATGTGTATTACAAACTTCAGTTTCTATATACACATCGAGAGCAAATGTTGCATCGGTTCAGGTTGGTGATATCTTTTACACTAACAACACACTAACAAATATATTTAACGGTGGTTTAAAATGGTATGGTGTAACAAATGTAAACGGTGACTATCCAAATTTAGATAATGGATATGCATTTTTAATTAATTCAAATGGTGAAGTTTTATCTATTACATCTTGTGTAACGGTGACTTATAATTATTATACGCTTACTGCTTGTCCAGGAGGAGGAGGTACTTTATATACTACTGTTAGAGCAACATTTGCAAGTGGTGTTGGACCAGGAGATATAGTAGAAATGAACGATGGTAGATGTTATGAGATAACTGAAGATACAGCACCAGCAAATACTAACGACTATATAAATGTTTACGTAGATTGTGATGCATGTATAGCAGATAATCCACCACCTCCTACACCGCCTCCACCTACACCAACTCCTACACCAAGTGGTTGTAATGAATGGGAGTTAGAAGGAGGCCCAGGTTCAGTTGGAAACTTTAGTTATACTGATTGTAATGGAGTTGCGCAAACAGAAAGTGTAGATGATGGAGATTCAGCATCAGTTTGTGCATTAGGATTACCTACTTTAACAAGTGGCTCAGGTAGTGTTACATTAGTAGGACCCTGTACTCCACCACCTCCTACACCGCCTCCACCTACGCCTACGCCTTCTTATAACTACTATCAAGTTACTATTTGTCCAGGAGGAGGTAGTGCAACACTTACTACTGTTAGAGCAACATTTGCAAGTGGTGTTGGACCAGGAGATATAGTAGAAATGAATGATGGTAAATGTTATGAGATAACTGAAGATACAGCAGGAGCAAATACTAATGATTATATAAATGTTTACGTAGATTGTAATGCATGTATAGCAGCTAATCCACCAACTCCTACACCAACCCCTACACCAGCTCCTACGCCAAGTGGTTGTAATGAATGGGAGTTAGAAGGAGGCTCTGGTGGCGGAACGTTCAGTTACACAGATTGTAGTGGTAGTTCGCAAACTGAAAGTGTACCGGATGGTGATTCAATACCAGTTTGTGCATTAGGGATGCCTACTGTAACAAGCGGTAATGGGAATGTGACTCTAAATGGGCCTTGTCCTACTCCAACTCCTACGCCAACTCCACCAACTCCAGTTCCAACTCCAACTACAATATATGGAAGATACTTAGATTGTGACGACCCTACTAATTTATTAGATGTAAGCGCACCATTTGGCACTACATTCCCTAATGTGTTAAAAAGTGGGTCGATATGTTTTGAATTTGACACAAACGCTGGTTCAGGTGTTAATGGTTCATATACTTTATATGCGTCATTCAATCTTTGTTTAGATTGTCAAAATCCACCAACTCCAACACCAGTACCGACACCAGTCCCAAGTCCATCTTGTAATCTTGTAAATTTAGAGTTTGTATCCAGCGTAAATGAAATTGTGTGTGACGACTATGAGTTTTACTATATAAACACAAGTGATTTCTGTACTGCAACACTTTTATATAGAACTCCAAATTGTGATAGAGCTGCATTAGCAGGTTATTATAACAACGGAAGTTTCTATAGATATTGGAATGGTTCATCATTTACATTATCGTGTACTGTTACTAATTGTCCATAGTTTTTCATTTTAAATAATTATGATTAACTTTATTTGAAATTAAATCAAATTAAATGGAGGAAATACATAATTTTATTACACCCGAGGAGTGTCAAGAACTTATTAAAATGATTGATGCTAATCACACGCGCTCATCTGTTGTTGTAGGGGGAACAGATAGAAGTGATGTTACAGATTACAGAACGTCAAGCACGTCAAATTTAGATATGAATAATCCAATAATGTCTAAAATAAAAAACAAAATAGCTGACACACTAGGGTTAGAGCCACACAAAGGAGAGGCGCTTCAAGGTCAATTATATCAGCCGGGTCAGTATTTTAAACCCCATAATGATTTTTTTAGTGGAGCTGCTTATGACATGCATTGTAAAGCTTCTGGAAATAGAACCCATACTTTAATGATATATTTAAACGAAGATTTTGTAGGAGGAGGCACTCACTTTCCTACTCTACAAAAAACTGTAGAACCTGAGACAGGTAAAGCTTTATGGTGGTATAATTTAAAAGAAGATAAATTACAAGACCAATATATTCATGAAGGTGTAACTGTAGACGAGGGTAAAAAATACATTGTAACATCTTGGTGGAGAGAAAAAGGTTGGGATGGAGCTGGTGATGAAAAAATGTATTATGATTCGCAAAAAGAAAAACCTGTGCAAAAAGTTGAAGAGTCAAAAATTGTTGAAGGTATGCAGAATAAATCTTATATAGTTAAAGCTTCAGAGACACAAAATTTGAAACAAAAAATTGAAAAAAAAGAGTTTACTAATGTAGATGACTTTCCAAGACTTACTGATAATGGTTTTACTTTAGTGAAGTGTCCAAAAGAAACCTGGAACTTAATTAACGAGTCTTATGAGTTATTAAAAGATAAAAAACAAACAGAAGAATTTGATGGAAAAAAAGAATTTATAGTAGGTGGTGATTCTGAAATTATGTCATTTGACCACTTGCCAAGTGTAAAAACTTTAATTCATCAGCAATTATTAAAGACACACGAGGATTGGATAAAAGAGTCTTTAACGCCTTCATTTATTTATGGTATAAGGTCGTATACAAAAGGCGCTACATTAACACCACACGTAGATAGAATTGCTACTCATCACATTTCATCAATTATTATAGTAGATAAAGATTTAAGATGTGGGTGTCAAAATAAAAAATATGCAGATGATTGGCCCTTAGATATACAAGGTCACGATGGAGAGTGGTATAAGGTGTATGCGCAGCCAGGTGACATGATACTTTATGAATCAGCAGTTTGTGAACACGGAAGAAAGGAATCTTTTGGGGGGGCTTTTTTTAGAAACTTTTATGTACATTATCAATTAAAAGATTGGGTTTACAAACAATGAGTAAGTCAATTTTAGTAACAGGTGGAGCAGGTTTTATAGCTCATCACGCTATAGAAAATATATTAAATAATACTGATTGGAAAATTGTGTCTTTAGACAGACTTGATTTCAGTGGTAATCTAAATAGATTACAAGAAGTAGTAGGCGGTCGTAAAGATAGTAATAGGGTTAAAATTATACATCACGATTTAAAAGCTCCATTAAATTCACAAATAGTTTCAGCTATAGGCGATATTAATTATATAGCACATTTGGCTGCCGGTTCACACGTAGATAGAAGTATAGATTATCCTATGGAGTTTGTTATGGATAATGTAGTAGGAACAGCCAATATTCTTGAATACGCTAAATCTATAGACAGTTTAGATAAGTTTGTATACTTTAGTACAGATGAAGTGTTTGGGCCAGCTCCAGGAGACGTAAAGTATAAAGAGAATGATAGATATAATTCAACTAATCCATATAGTGCTTCTAAAGCAGGCGCAGAGGAGTTAGTTGTAGCTTTTGAAAACACATATAAAATGCCAAATATTATAACACATACTATGAATGTGTTTGGTGAGAGACAACATCCAGAAAAATTTATACCTATGTGTATTAATAAGGTTTTGAAAGGTGAAAAAATATTTATACACGGTAATGATAAAAAAAATAAAGCCGGAAGCAGACATTATATTCATGCTAAAGATGTTGCTGATGCATTGTTGTTTTTATTAAACAATAACACTCCCTCTGTTGCTGATGTCACTGGTATTAAATGTCCTAAATATAACATAGTAGGTTCAGAAGAAATAGACAATCTGTCATTAGCGTCCTATATTGCTGATGTGCTTGGTAAAAAATTAAATTATGAAATAATTGATTTTCATTCTTCAAGACCTGGGCACGATTTACGATATGCTCTTTGTGGAAATAAAATGAAATCTATCGGTTGGACACCTAGCGAGGTTTATAATAAGTTAAAAGAAACTGTTGACTGGACAATGAATAATAAAAGATGGCTGCAGATATAAATGATTATACTGTTGTTACTTGTGTAACCGGATATTTTAATAAGGTACATAAAACAAATATTAAGAATGCTATAGTATATACTACATTAAGAGATGTTGAATTTAATGAACATGCTAACCAAAATGGATGGGAGGTTCGCATCTTACCATTTACACATACATACGACCTGAGGGAAGGCACAAGACAATCCAAGTATGTTAAATTTTTAAAACATCATATTGCTGAAACAAAATATGTAATTTATATAGACCATAAATATAAAATACAACATAATCACGCTATAAAATTAATAGAGTTAATTGGCAACAATTCTTTTTTATCTTTTATAAACACCTCAAGTATATATCACGAATTTTTTAAATCATTAAGTTTTCCAAGATATAAAAATGATATAAATGAAATGATAAGAACAATTAAAGAAAATGAAAATAAAGGTTATGAAGATTTAAAATTATTTTATGGAGGTATGATGGTTTATAATACAACACATCAAAGGTTTCAAATTATAAAACAAAAAATGGAAGAGTATACTCAAAAATATTATCACGTTCAAGACCAGTTATTATTTCCTATAGCAATAAAAGATGAAGAAAAGGTTTTGATTCATAATACTATTGATTTAAAACATGAGCATATTCAAAAACCTGTACCTGGTCAAACATATTAATTTATGATTAGATTTATACCTAGCGCTATAGTTGATGAACGTTATAAATGGATGGCGAACTTTTGGGCTTATGCTCAACAGAAATCATATAAAGATAAAGCAGTGTTTAATAGTTTGGTTACAGTGGTAAAACAAAACACTGTAAATAGTCCTACATATAATTCAATTGATTGGGATTTAAAAGGTTTGCCTTATTATATTTGTCCACCTATATGGAATTATGTGTCAAGCAGAAATGATAACTGTATTGTAATTAATGTTATTTCTTCTTTAAAACCATTACTGTCACAATACAAAGATGATGATATACTGGTTCTTTGTGATATGGACATGGTAAGTTTAAAACCATACACAGGTATTTTGCCTGATGATAATTCTATAATATGTTATGATGGATATGAAGACTGGCACATGTTTATAGCTAATTCTCATAAAAAAAATTATACTAAAATAAAGCCTTATTTAAAACACGAAGACGGACAGTATATGAACGGAGGATTTGTTCCTATATTTATTAAGGTGAAAGTTTTAAAAAACATTATAGATGAAATTATATCTGTAGCTGAACAGATTGTAGAATCAAAAGAAGAGCCTACTTGGAAATGGTGGAGTTGTATGACTGCTTTATCAATAGTATGTCATAATAATAAAATTAAAATGATTGGTCAAAACAATACGTATATTCCTAATTTTAATCATTATAATGAACAAGAACATTTTTTTGCTCATTATAGTGTTGACCCTGTGTTTAATAAAAGAACTTTTCCAAATCACGATATATGTAAATACCCTGACAATGGTTTCTACAACTTGGTTAAGGAGTGGATGCTAAATTAAATAGGTAAGCATTAATTTTGTAAATTTGTAAATAAATAATCACTTTATGGCTGGTGCTGAAATTAATTTTGTATGTCCTATTGACGAAATAGGTGACGAGAATGGTCAATGTACGTGGGTAGTCACTTGTTATAGTGGTGATAAAATAAATATAAAAGTTCCTGCAAATGAAATTCACGTATATTGTTTAGAGCGTGGTTCTGAAATTAGAAAAACATCTGTTTATGGTATTGTAAATGATTTTAGTAAAAACTGTACAACAAAGTGTGGTGATGCTGACACAACACCTGTACAACAATATAACTATTATGAATATGAAAACTGCAACAACTCTAGTCAAAAACAAATATTTAGAGCACCGGTTAGTTTTACTGCGTGGCCAGACACTTTAGCTTATCAATCTATTTGTTGGACAAATGGTGTAAATCAAGCAGACCCATCAAATTTAGATGTTGAAAATATTCCAAGCTATAGCGATTGTGCGACGTGTGCTACTGGTATAGCGCCACCACCATCACCCCCACCATCACCCCCACCATCACCCCCAGGTGTACCTCAATATTGTTTGAGTTTTAATAATACTCTTTCAGTCAATGAATCAACCTATCAAAATAATTCTGTAAATTTTTATGTTATAAATGGAGCGTGGGGAATTTACGGGGTAAACACTGGGGTGTATCAAATAACAGGTGTACCAGCAGAGTGGCCAATTGCTTTTTTAAACAATGGAAAAGAAAATTTAATTTCATATACAGGAACAAAATTAGAATTAAATGCTACAGGATTAGATGGAAACACTTATGATTTTTATTCAGGCACAATAACACTAAATGTAAATAATGATTTTGGAACTATTAGTTATCAAACGCTATATCCAAGGTCTACAAATGGAGCATATTTTTTAGGTCAAAATAATTTAAGATTTTCAACTGAGTGTAACCCTTCTACACCTCCAGTCCCAACCCCAGCCACTCCAGCGCCAACACCTAAAAGTGTTGTACCACCCATACCGTCGCCAGTTAACACTGAGTGGACAGTTAGTTATAGTGAAAACTCTAAAGGGTGGCCATCATTTTATTCTTATATACCAGAGTATATGATAGGAATGAATAACTTCTTTTACACATTTAAAGGAGGTAATTTATATCGACACAACACTAATGAGTTAAGAAATAATTACTATGGTGAGCAATTTAATTCACAAATAACAAGTGTATTTAATCAAAACCCACTGGAAAATAAAGTTTTTAAAACTTTGAATTTAGAATCTAATGATGCTTGGGAATCTTATTTAGAAACAGATATACAAATAAATGGCTTTATGGAAGATGGTTGGTTTGAAAAGAAAGAAGGAGCTTGGTTTGCGTATCTTAGACAAAGCGGAGAAGTACCAGCACTTGAAGGACAATACGCAATGAGGTCTGCTAATGGTATTGGAAAAACATCTAATGTAGCTATCACACAAGGGACAACAACTCTTAGTTTTTCTACAAACCCACTAGTATCTATAGGTAATTTTATAAGCGTAGGTGATTATGTATACCATTCTCTACCTCAATACACTGAAATTTCTTATGGTGGTATTGTAACACAAATAAATGTAGATTTACAAAACGGAATAAATGAATTAATAGTAAGCACAACCTCTGCAAACACTGTGGCTTTTCCATTAAATAATCCATACATTATGTTTATAAAAAGTTCTGAAGCTGAATCTCATGGTTTACTAGGACATTATTGTATATTTACTATAACAAACTACAACACTCAGGCTACGGAACTGTTTGCAGTAGAGAGCGAT
>Ga0181420_1000592_pt1 | contig 14398 bp, 9 predicted proteins | sample 43SPOviralmetaG_FD_130145 | JGI IMG/M metagenome (GOLD analysis project Ga0181420, IMG submission 130145) | Marine viral communities from the oligotrophic San Pedro Time Series (SPOT) site, San Pedro Channel, CA, USA - 43 SPOT_SRF_2013-05-22 | ecosystem: Environmental > Aquatic > Marine > Strait... | reverse complement strand
TTTAATTTGGTTATCTATTTCTATTACTCTATTCTTTGCAGATTGAGTTGTATTGTTCTCTAAACTTTTTCTTTCTTTTTCTAACTCAACTAACTTAGTCCTTGTTTCAGGATTAGCAATATTAGCAGGAATATCTTTATTTAGGCTATATTCTTCAAGTCTACTTTCTAACATTCCTTTTACTTCAGGATCGTTATTTATTTCTATTTTAGCACTTCCACTACTTATGTTTTCATCAGACAATTGATTAACAAAACCTAACATAAATTCTTTGGTGACATTTTCACCATTTAACTTGTAAGTTGGTTTATTTCTAGAAAAAAGTTTAGCTCCTACTGTTAATGGAGCAGAACCTAATCCTGCTGCGCCTTCTAAAAATATGTCAGCTACATCCATTTCTTGACCAGCTACAGCTTTACCACCAACCTCACCTAAACTACCACCAGCCATTTCTATGGCACCACCAGCTCCACCTGCTATTGCTTTTTTAACGCCTTTTTTTATTAACCCTCCAGTCACCTTGCCAGCCACACCTGCAGTTATAGCGTCAATAGTACCAATAGTAGCTCCTCTGCCTACTGCTCTAAATCTGAGGCTACTTAATTTCTCAGGGTCGCTTAATATAGCTCTTACGTTTTCTTTATTAAATTCTTTGTCACCTAATTCCTCTCTAAGTAATTCATTAAATGTCATTGCAGTCTCTAAGGCGGTAGTTGCGCCACCAAAAAAACCAGCTAATGCACCTCCTGTTGCAGTAACACCAGCAAGTGGGCCACCAATAGCCCCAATAGCTGCCCCTGTTGCCGCCCCCACCTCCATCCCGGCTAACCCTGCAGCAATAGTAGCTGGATTAAGCATAGACGCAGTTGACGATACCAAAACTTCTGTAAGTATGCCTGGATTATAAAAAAGACCTTTTAAAACCCCAAAAACACCTTGACCTTCTTCATTATAAGTCTTGTAAAAATCTTTCATTTCATCAGACTCAGTATATGGTCCTGTTTCTTGAACTGCTGCAAGATATTCTTCAATATCTTGGTCTGACACATTAGACCCTTTACCTATAACCTCAAGAGCTTCATCCACAGATTGACCTTGTTGGAATCCTGTCGCTCCTGCTCTATATATATCTCCTAGAAGGTCAGTAACTGCATTTTTACCTAACGCTCTCTCTATTAAGGTATCTTTTTCTTCTGTATCATCATATGGAGTTCCTTGTCTAGTAGCTACCTTTTCTTCGGTAGTCATTTCTCGAAATACTTCAGGGTCGAATGATTCAACTACCTCTTCTGAGGAGTCCAATGAAGTAGCTGGCGTTTCTGCCTCTGTAATAGATTCCGTAACTTCCTCCTGAATAGGAAAATCTAAATCTTTTTTTTTTACAACCTCTTCTTCTTCTAAAGTAAAAGTACCATTACTTACTAGTTCATCAAATCGAGAACCATACTTTTCTCTAAGAATAGATTCTTCTACAATTGTGCCGTTAGGTGTTTTATAACTTGCCATATTTTATTGTATTGGAACTCCAAATTCATCAAATTCTTTATCATATCTAGCCTCAAATGCAGACATCTCTTTGTTTTCTATTCCAGCCTCTTTATTCATATAATTTAATAGCTTGTTAAAACTATCAACTTGAACAGCAACAAACCTCCCTTGTTTGTCTTTCTCAAAAAATGCAGCCCCTGGTTTTCTTTTAACATATTCTTCAAAAGAAATTTTTTCTATATTTACTTTCCCAGGCATATTAGGATCTTCCACCTCTATAGATACCTCTTCTTTATCTCTTATTCCTTGAGACTTGCTAACGTATTTATTTGGGTTAAATTTAGATAAGTAATCTAAAACACTTCTTAATGTCTGTTCGTTTGGATTTTCTTTATATTTCTTAATTTCCTCCTTGTTTTCTAAGAAAACATTATATTGAGCAGCTCCTTCTTTTTGTTTATAGGTATTATCTAAAGAAACTAAAATGCTTTCTTTAAATCCATCAACAGCTAATTTTTTATACTTCTCAATGTCTACTACTTCTGGTATGCCATTCGTGTTGTTTATTACCTGTATTTCATTAGCGCTTTGAGGCACTCCTGAAACTAATTTATATCCTTTTTCAGCAGCTAAATATTCAGCAGCGTCTATTCCTGTTTTATCAGCAGCAACACTTGCTCTAGCATAATCTGTTAAAGATTCTTGAAAAGCTTTGTTTTTTCTATAACCCTTACTATATGTTAAATCACCTTCAATACCTTCAGTAGAAGAAACCATTTGGCCAAACCTTTGTTTTCCTTTTACAATCAAGTCATTGTCAAAAGCAGTATTGTAATAGTTCATCAAACTTAAATCGTTTGAAACCGGGCTTTTTATTACTTGGCCATTAGTCACATAACTAGATTCAAGAATTTGAGTTTCTGGATTCCACTCAACAGACTTATTCATACCACCCATTTGATCTACCCAAGTAGCTACTAATTGAGTAGTAGCTCCACTTTTTCCGTCAGTTACTTTCTTAATAAAGTCTTGATAAGAAGATTGATAAGTAGTAGCGTTGTTTTTAAATATTTGATACTGAGTATTTAAAGAGTTTACTGCAATTTTATATTGAGTAGCACTAATATCACCATTGTCATACTGCTCTTTTATTTTTTGATTCGCATCACCAATGTTTTGTATAGCTGATGAAAAATATTTACTTTGGTCTGGAGTAACTCCTTTTGGAAGTTTTTGAATTTCTCCCGCCATTGTTTGGTCAGTTAAAGCTGTCTCTGCTTTTTGTTTTTCACCTGCAGCAAATGCCCCGCCTAGTGCTGTAGTTAAGCCACCACTAACTGCTCCCCAATCAACGGTAGTCTTTTCAACATCTCTCTTTACGTAACCTAGTCCTGGTGCTGCCATTATTAATAATTAAAAGTAAACCCCCCTGATTAGGTTGTCTAATTCTTCATTAGATAGGTATGGGTTTACCCCCGACATAGATCCCATCCCTGAACCACCTGTAGTAGTTCTAACAGCTGGCCCTGTTATACCAGGTGTAACAACATTACTAACAGGAGATTGTTGCCTACCAGCGAACATCCCTTCAAACCCTTTTTGAATCTGCATTGGAGAAACACCTGCTGTTATCATCCCTGTGTAATCCCCTACTAAAGATGCTGGAGCTTGTAAAGCTGACTGCCTTCCTTGAGTCATTCTTTGTTGTGCTTCAGTAGCTTGTTGCTGAAACCCTTCTGCTTGAGCAACATCTAAATTAGCTATTCTAGTTAGTCTAGCTTGTTCACCTTCTGCAATATCTTTTTCTAAGTTTTGAATATCTTTTCTTTTCTGCATCTCCAAAGCTTGTCTTTGTTTCGCAGACTGCTGTGCTAGTCTACTTCCTTGAGCTGCAGCCAATCTTGGGTCTTCTCCCGCAGTGACATCTAATACAGTAGATAAGTCTTGGCTTATTTGTTCACTAGCAGTATCATACAAACTAGTATCAATAGACCTCATTCTTTGAGTGTTTACGTCTGCGCTTTGATATGCTTTGTCTATATATTTTTGAGCTTGATCTGTAGCGGTTTTCAAATCACTTTTAGCTTTAGACGCTTGGTCTAGGCTAAAAAGAGCACTTGCCCCTTTAGTGATTCCGCTTATAATTAACATTGTAGCTGGATCAATATGCAAATATACTAAATTACGGGAAACTTTTCATTGATTCTGAACCAACGGAGAATAATTCTACTTTAGAAGTTGAAGTATTAGTTAGTTCATACTCACAGTAATGTCCCATTACACCGTGAGATTCTGCTACTGTATTCTTAACATATAGTATAAAATCACCATTACTAGGCGCACTTGCACCTGCTATTGTTGTGTCTATAGTAACAACTTGACCAGTTAATGCCGTTACTACACCTCCTAAGGAGGGTGTTGACCCATAGTAAACCATATCCCCTATGCTAATAATACTACCTATATTTACCGAACTAGCAAAAGTCAGTGTAGTTGCTGCGGGTGTGGTAGCATTAACAGTAGTTACGTTTGCTATACCATTAGCATATCTCATTAACAAATTGATATCTGTTTCTAGAAACCTGATAAAAGCAAAATAATTTCCTTCTTTCTTTTCAAAATAAGTATCTGCAATACTACCTACTTGAGGTAAGTCAGTTGCTAAAGTAGCTGACCAAGCAGCATCGGATTCTAAAATAAGTGTTTTAAATAATTTGTTTTCTAATGGACCTTTATTAAATACACTTTTAATAGTGGTGTTATATTGAACCCCATAAAAGTTGTTTCTTAAAGTATTGGTATTATGTCTATATAATTGACCGTTGTTAAATGTATATAAATAATTGTTCATACCCTGAGTATACTCTGGTATAAATGAATAAAAGGAAGGCCATCCTTTTACTGCTGGGCTATATGATAATGTTATTTCTGCCATAATTTAACTTGAACATAAACTTACTTGAACAATCACTCCATTTGCATCTTGTCTTAACCAATAGGTGTCAACTACTGTTGGATTTGGATTAACATATAAATAATATCCTGCAGCAGCTGGAACTGTCATCGCAGCGTCATTATAAATAGTTGTTGCTTCAGAAGGAACTGCCGCATCTAAGAAGTATGGTCCTAGTGTTCCAGCACCTCCGCAAACTATACTTTCTGTTGCTCCAAAAGATAAATTAACTTGAGTTGAACTTCTGTAGTCGTATATTAAATACAAATTAGATACTGGTGTTCCTCCTGTGTTACTGTAATTAAACGAGCCTTCAAACACACCGCTTGATGTATTAGATATAGTTAAATTAGCACTAGCAGCTATTAATGCATTAATATCCGTTTGTGTATTTGCATAAGTAGTATTACTTAATAAATGTAATAATCTGTTTCCGTTATTGGTATTAAAGTCAAATGAATCAGAACCTGTTTTAGCTGACCTAACTGTAACAACCGCTTCTGGAGTTGGTGTAGTTCCAATAGCTACTTGAGAAGCATATACCTGATACTGAGCCACTCTTTGTGTTCCACTTCCTGTTCCTGTTGATACATTTGTAAAAGTCACAGGTTGGTTAATAAGTGGGCTAGACACAGAAGGTGTTAAATTACTAGAAGCCCATTCATATTGATTATGTATGGTTGGAGCTAGTCCAGTAAACTCGCTATTTAAACATATTTGATATACATTAATAACAGCTGCAGTTGGGCACTGAGCGGTAATTGAATAATCTGCAGAAACTCCCACCACAGCAACTGTAATAACAGCAGTTTCAATAGAAGGTATGTTTTTATCAAACTGAAAAGTTCCGCTTCCTGTAACACTTCCCGAACTAGTAGTAGCTCCATTGTAAGTAACTGATATGTTTATATTTCCACTAGTTGCATTGTAATCAATATCCGTAGTTCCTATAGAGGCCCCTAATTTAACGGTGTAAGTAAAGCTTTCTGTTTGGTTATTAAACTCTAGTTCTGACCCGCAGTTTACAGTTTGAGGCTCTACTGGTAATGTTCTATTATTGCTGCTTAACACATACTCATTCATATAAGGATCATATCCTCCTATTTTTTGAGTATTAAAATCTTCTATAAACAAATCCCTAAAGTATGACCTCATACCTATTTGAGATATAACCTCTAGTGATTCATTAGAATAAGAGCTACCACTTAACTTAATTACCGCACCACGCTTTGAATCCGTGAAATACTTGTCATACCCAAACTCAGCATAGCTTTCTGGGTTATGGCTAATACCATATTCTTCTAAACGAGCTACTTGATTTCCTAATATAGTAGGTGTTGATGTCACGTTAGATAAACCATCAGCTGAAGTAAGTACGTTCTTATTAACTAATACGTAAGATATCTTATCTTCTTGTAATACTAATAAATCATTTTGTCTTGCCTTAAGTAGTTCTATATTACCAAAGTCTTCGTTTAAATCTTTAAAGTTTAGAATACCTAAATTAAATTCGTTAGTTCTGTTTAGCTTAGTTTCATCATTATATATACCACTATAAGTGATAGAAGCATTTCTTCGTTTCTGTCTAAACTCACCCTCAGACAAAGTAAATACTCTTTCACCAATATTGAGAGCATCTTCTTTGAATGAGTCTTGTATTTTACAACTCTCCATACCATTACCCCAAGAGTAACAGTTAAAAAAGTTAGTAAGCACAATTGCATCTGCATTAACAGCTCCACCCTCTACAGGAGTAGAAGCTCCAAATGCCACATCTAACACTATGGTATTAGCGTCTGGTTTCTCTAACACAGTGTGTTGTCCGTTGTATTGTGGATTGGTTGGCGATAAATTAGTTTGTTGCACGTTCACTATGTCACCTACAGAAAATGGAGCGGTAGTTAAGCCTGTTCCTCCTGTACTAGTGAGTGCTAATTTTCCACCATTATACTGAGAAGCAGGTAACCCCTGTGAAGACCTATAAGCATTGTTTTGAGCATTGTCATAAAAAGCCCAATTGTTTTGATCCTGCAAGTTACCATCGTGTAAGTCACCGTTTATGTTAAATACTTCATTTCCTTCATAATAAAAATCATCTGGAGCATCTTCGCCATCTGTCTCTAAAACAAACAAACCGTCTGGAATATTACTTAATTTAACCTTTATAGAAACTTTAGATTTTCCTAGAGTAGTACCTCCAAGTCTCATCCTAAAATTAGACTTAATCCCCAGAGCTTGTTGAGTAGCGCCAGTTTTGTCTTGAGTATTAAAACTTACTTGGTGAATTCCGTAATCTTGAGAATCTACATCAGGTACTTGTGGTGTATCGTCATTTTTAATAAGGTCAGTTGTTAATCTAAATCTAAATTTTTCTCCTTGATTACCAGCATAATTAACACTATTAGAAGGGAAAAAGTTTTGACTATTTACAAATTGATCATTAACCATCAGTTGCAAATTTGCTTGAAGGTTAGCTCCAGTGTTATAAGTTTTATTGGCTGTTCTGGTTATATTTAATTCGCTAAATTTATTTTTATTCTCTGGATTCGTAGTATATGTTATTTGAGCCTCTGGTCTTTCACAAGTTATTTTAATTGTTACATTAGTACCTTCTTCAATTGTGGTTTCTGTAAAACTATCAATTAATGAAACTGTAGCGTCAATACCTCTGCTAGCAACTATTGAGTTTTTTTCTTTATTAATTCCTTTTTGATTTATTTTACCGGGTTCATCTATTCTGTATTCGTTTCCAGGAGAAAACTTAGCATACACCCCAGGCCCTGGATAAGTAGGAGATTGGTCATCTATATTTGGAGATGTGCTTTTAGCTAAACAAGTAGCTTCTACATAAGAGCCTTTAGCGCCATCAATATCTGTTTTCACAGTATATGTTTCTCCTTCAACAATTTTTTGTGCGGTTTCCCCTTCTAGTTGACACCAAAACTGAGTACTATCATCCGAGTCTGGTTCAGCTCTAATAATAAATATAGTATCGTAATTTAATTTAGATGGTTTGATTGCAAATTTATAATACTTAGCCCAAGAAGGAGCTTTTTGGCTAACTGGTATATTTACTTGTGCTTTGTTTATTAATGTAGAATTAGAAGCAGGCACATTAATACTACTATCTAAACTTACTAAAGCAGTACTTGACCTTGCGTAATCATCCATATAAACCATAGCTAAGTCATAATCTCTATTACTGTGTAAACTTTCTTTATTTCTTTTTGTGTCAAATGCAAAATTCGCACTTAAAAACTCAAAACCCTCAAATGATTTTGTGGACCCTGTTTCGTATACCATCATTAAAGATTGTATAGTAACTTGAGTTGGTGTAGCAATATCAAAAGTTTCTAACAACCCTGTTTGTCCTGTTGGGTAAGTAGATGGAGAAACAATAGTAGAAGAAGCTGCAGCAGCATTTGGAACAGCTGAATTTACAGGAGTTGCTGCACTGCTAGTTACACTATTAGTAGCGGGGCTACTTATTACACTATTATTAATAAAATCTGTTGCTGTAGTTCCTGTTGATGCGTCACTAAACGGTTTGTAAATGGGTGTTGCTGTAGCTAATCCTGTTCCAATTAAGTTTTCAAAATCAGTGCTACCAACAAAGGACGCTAAATCTCCATAAGTATTAGTAAGTTGCACAGTAGAGGTTATGCTTAATGTGAAACCACCTGTTGGTCTGGTTAAATTTAAAACAGAAGCATTTTGGTTATATATATTACCACCAGTTGCGTAACTCTTAAGTTCACAATTAAAAGTTATAAAATCTCCCTGTAAAAAATTAACAGGATTACCCAATGTATCTTCAAAAGTAAAAACACCTTTTGAGTTATCTACACTTACTGTACTTGGTGTAGCACTACCATTTAAAACTTGATAATCTGAAGAAACAAACTCACCATCTACACTTAAAATAATTTCATTTTCATTGTCGTCTAATCTTACTGCAGGATTAGCAACTAAACTTGTAACATAATCTAGTTTAACATCGTTTCCGTCAGCAGACTTCATATCGTATCCATCTACATAATTACCAAACATTAACCTGTTTCCAGAACTAGTTAAGGCTTTTGCTTTTAATGGAACATTGTCATACAGCCTTAAACTTTCATTAGCAGATAATACTCTAAATACTTCTTTGTTTCTGAAAAATATAGATTGTGTTGAATTGTCAGCCCAACCTAAGTCAGACTTACTGTACTTGTCAATTACTTTAATAACAGTGCTTGAACTTTCTTTGTAACAAACCTCTATCTCTTTAACTAAATTAGAGCCCGTGCCAAAAAATACAGTTGCTGCATTGTATGCATTAACCATTGATTCATTCTTAATAGTGTTAAAATCGACCTCAACTAAATCAGGGTTTTCAGGCTCAAAAGCAGGAAGGCTAAACGGGGATAGCGCAGAGTACTCTCCGTCTTCATACTTAAATCTATAAGCAAAAGAAATAAACTTGTCTGTAAAAAAACTTTGGTCGTCATTATCAGCACTAGACAAAGTAAAAGTAGGTGGGCTAATAGGTGGTTTAACTATAAGATTAATTTCTTCTTCTGTTATTTGGTCTACTCCACCAACAGGAAAAGCATAAGACCTATCTACATTTATTTTTCTAGGTGGATTTAAATTATCTGTAAATATTAAAAACCTATCTACTAATTCAACCCCTGTTATTAAATTGCTTGGGTTAAAGTTTAATACACTAGTAGATATAATGTGGTATATAGTGACAGACGTCTTTACGTTAAAAGAAATAATTAAGTCAACTACTGAAGGGTCAGTTACAAACCAATAAATAGTTTCATCACTTTCGTCTGCGTATGAACCAATACAAATAGCATTAGCACTTAATGCCACTCCTTGATTAGTGATGTTGGTTATTTTTGTGTTGCCCTTAGTGTTTTCTACAGTTCCTATTTCAGAATCTTCTGTTGAACCAAGCCTGGCATTTAATGCGTCTACATATTCTCCAGGAGGTAGTATCCTTTCGTCACTAGACTTATTCATTATGCCTTTGAAGAAAAAACTATTTAATTGCATATTACTTTATAATCTTATCCTGACCTCTTAAATTCATAAGTAGTCTTCCTGGGTGAATGTTACTCATTCTTATCTTTGCATTTCTAAGTAATGCTGATTTGCTTTTTCTGTATCTATTAACAATATACTCTGGCTCGTTTAGTTTTGTGTTTAATATAGAGTAAGTTATATAAGAATACAAAAACTCTTCAAACATTTTATTGACAGTTACTAATGAATCATCTCCATTTTCCATACCGTCAGAAACATATTCTAATACAACTGACTTATTACCAGCTCCAGAACTAAAATTAATTACGCCACCTTTTTTATCTATTTTAAAAGTAGGTAAAGCATTTGCTGTTTCTGTATTTAATCCGTAAGCACCACCAATAGAAAAGTCAAAATACCAACATCCCTCTAAACAAAAACCATAGTATCCGTAATAAGGACTAGTCTCATTTAAGTATTGGCTTCTAGTAAGGCCGGCTATTCTGTCTTGTGTAATCTTAGAGTTTTCAGGACTTAGCACATTACCATTTGAATCAAACAATAAGTTGTTGTTGTTGTCTTGCAAGTAAGCAGAAGCATAGTTAGTTTGAATATTTTCACTTAAAGGAAACAAAGTTCCGTTGTGATATATAGATATTCTAACCCAGTTAACAAAATCAGAAGGTAGTATGTATCTTAAATTAGCTCCAACATTTAGTTGAAGTATTTTAATTTCTTTAAACGCATCATAATTAAGTTCCTGTATTGCTCTTTTGGCGTGAAACAAAACTTGATACCTGTCTACATTATTAATAAGTTGGTTATTACCAACATACATTAACATATAGTTGTTTACAATGTCTTGTAAAGAAACATACTGATAAGAACCCCAGTTAGCATTTGATGGAGTGTTCCCCCCGTTTTCATAATATTGATACTGTGATATATATGCCATTAGCTATTTTCTTGTATTGTTTCTAGATTCTCTTGTGTGGTTGCTGCTTGAACAACTTCAGCTTCTCTAATTGACAATCCAGCATACTTTAAAATATTAATAACTAAATCTGTTTCATCAGATAAAGGTAATTCAAAGTCTTGGAAATCTGCTTGAGATTGGTCAAATAGTGGTTGTCCTCCTGTTAAAGTTTGGAAAGTCCACTTAGGGTCTTGAGGGTATCTCACGTATTGTGTTTGAACGTCAGCCACTCCACTAATTGTAGATGGATAAACTGTGATATTATTTCCTAAAGTAGTACTTGTAGCTCCTCCTAACACATAAGCAGGATATTGTTTGTTTGGTGCTGTTAAGTTAGAGTTGGTTAAATAAAATATTTTACTTTGACTTACTCTTTCTACTTCCGTAATATTAGTATTACTATAAATAGCATAATTTTCATCTACCACCATTATATCAGCACTTAGAGTTAATGATGTATTAGCAATCGCAGTGACATAAGCAGAAGTAGAATCAGTGGTGTTAACCACTATGTCACCTATATTTACTACACCTGTAAAAGTAGCGGTAGAATCCTCTAGCTTGCCTGCTGTTGTGCTGGTAGTTAACCCTGTAGCTAATTGTGTAGGATAATAAAATACTTTATCAATTAAATAATAATCCGAAGGTAAAGAATAATTATTGGCGTTTACTCTAGTTAAAAATGCAGTTACTGAAAAGCTGTCTAATACTTCTTCTAGTCCTTTTTTAATGTCTGCATACCCTGTACCAGATAGTCTACCTAGTCGATTGTTCTCCTTGTTTATTTGAGTATTATACTGGTAAAAGTAATCTTCAAATATATCTAGCTGCGCTTGTTTTGCGAAAAGGTTAAAGTCAGCTGGAGATATATATCCGTAATTATTTTTATTCAGTATAGAAAGAACAGTATTTCTAACAGAATTTATCATCTAAAATCTTTTATACAAAGATAAGCAAAAAAAAAGAGCCTCTAGTAATAGAAGCTCTTGTATAGTATATTAGGTAAAATGTTATCCTATAGATATTCCTATTACTTTATTAGGTAAAGTAGATACATCGTGAGAAACATCTGTCCAACTAGAAGAGTAGCCTTTAACTATTGATTCTTCAATCAAGTCTCTAACTGCTTCACTTCCTGAAGCAACTGGAGTGTGTGTTAAAGTAATAACATCAGCTGCTGCCGCTCCTTCATAAGTAATGGTAACAGTGCTAGTACTAGCTTGCTCTACTAATAAAACTCCTGATCCAGAAACCAATTGGTTATTGCTAGCAGTCCCTGAATGAATGAAAAATGCTTTTCCTGAAACTATAGGAGCTGTTCCGCCATCTAAAGCTGTTAAAGTAAGATTGTTGTTGTCTATTTTACTAGCAACTAAAAAATACTCATTATCTGTAGATTGATGAACAATATCTCCAACAGAAACATTAGCAAAAACATCACCAGTATCTGTTAAGTCAGCTGACCCAACAGGAGTAACTGATGTTCCATTCATAATCAAATTAAATACGGGTATGTTTAAAAACTTTTCCATATCTTAAGCTATTGCGATTCCGCTTACCGCTTTTGGTAAAGAACCCATTTGTAAAATAACTTCAGTCCATTGTTGTTTCAATACTTGAACAACACCATTCTGAATAGCATCTCTCATATCTTCACTTCCAGAAGCTACTGCAGCGTGAGTAAGAGTTACTTTTTTTCCTCCTCCGTAATATATGGTAGTAGTTGTGGTTGGATTTGCAACTGGTGAAGCTCCATCTCCTACTTCGATTAATTTAATGTCGTTACAAGAAACTATTTGGTTTTGTTCCCCTGTAACTGGTATACTTAAAAACTTTTGCATTGTTTAAAAAATTAAGTGGTTAATAATCTTACAAAGATAGCCTATTTTTCTAACATATCCTGGAAGGCTTTGTATATGTCAATCCCCTCATCTTTCTGGAAGAATGATGCCACTGTCTGTACGTGATCATCTCCAAAAGGAATAGTTAAAAGCTTGGTCTTTTTAGTCTTGAGATTGTAATAAACATCCTTACCGTTGTTTCTTAAACTTAACAATCCTTTATCAAATACTTTAACTACAGTATCTTGTAGTTCCAACATTGGGTCATTAAGAGCATCTAAGAAGTCTTCTGGATGGTTTTTAGCAAATAGAATAATGGCTCTTTTTAATTCAGCAGTAGTCATATTACCTACCCTAAGTTCCAAGAATACTCTACCTAAAGTTTCCATTTGGTCTAAAGTTAACTCAGCAGCTTGCTTAAATGCTTTTGCCTCAACTTCTAAATAATCTACTTCTTTTTGAGCATCTGCTTCTTTGTCTACTTCCTCAAAAACAGAACCATTGTCTGGGTGGTAATGTAAAAACTCCTGTAATACAGGATTGTTTTTAGGAACATACAACATTCCATCTTCAAAAATAACTGGGTCTAATATTACGTTTTTATCTTGCTCATCTTCAAAAGGACTCTTTTGATTGGATGCATAACGTAAAGGTCTATTGTGTTCACCATCAAAATATAATAATGGCTTTCTTCTAGTATTTCTAGAATTAATCGTGTGACTTAATGGTTGGTGACCGTTTCTTAACTTGTAGATACGGTTTTTTATTTCTTTCTTTTTTTTCATTTGATTTAATTTAAAGTTTAAAAAATAGGAGGGGATTGCTCCCCTCCATAAATTATACTATTATTTGAACAATACGAAATTGTTTGCACCCATAGTACATAGTGCTCTTTCTGATAAGAAATTAACTCTCATCTCATCAGCATCGCTAGTAGCTGCACCACCGGCAGAACCAGTAATCCAAGACTTATAACGTCTGTCTTCAGTTTCAGAAGCTCTGTATCTTACGTGTAAGAATGGTCTCTTAGCGTTTCTTCCCAATACTTGGTCATAAACATTAGTTGAACCAGCTGGTACTAATACACCATCAATAGCCCCACCAACTAAACCACCTCGCATTGTAGGATCGTTAAGGTATTTCCAATCTGTCTTGTAGAAATCATATGCTCTTCTAAATCCAGAAAATCCTAGGTTTAATGCCATCTCTTCGTCATTGTCAAACAATCCGTAAGATGAACCACCATTACCATAAGAATTCTGAGCAGCTAACATATCATCAATCTCGAAAGATGTTTGTCTGTTTAAGAAAAGAACATTCTCTTCAATAGCACCTTGCTTATCTAGTCTTTCGATAATAGAATCGAAATCTCCTAAATTAGTAATAGCACCTGTGAAGATGTTACCTCTTGTCTCAATAGCAGAAAATAATCCTTCAGAACCAAGAAAACCTTTAGCAGCAGCTCCATTAGCTACAGCTCCAGCAGACTTAACAGCTTCCACCATTGCAGTCTCTAGGTAATCTTCAAACCTCATTCTTGTTTCGTGCTCTGCTTTTAAATACCATAGGTATCCATTAGCTCCATCTTCAGTAGATACTTCTACCCATCCAATTTGAGCCATATCAGAACCACTTACTTCGTAGTTGTCTTTGATGATAATAGGATTGTTTTCAAGAATCGTGTCAAATGGCTCTAAAGAACCTACCATTCCATTAGTTCCTTTTTTAAATTCAGAACCGTAAATGAAAACACTTACTGTCTCACCAGGAACAGCTAATGTTCCTGAACCACTATATCCTCCTGTTTCGTAGAAAGAACAAGTGAAAGTAGAAGCACCAACATTAGTAACAACACCTTTGTTAGAAATTCCAGCATAGCCAGCGTTTCCAGATATCATAACTGTTTGACCTATTCTAATAGCAATTTCTGATGCAGTTCCAGCAGCAGCCATTATTTGGTCTGCAGGAATTAAAGTATCAGCAACTGTAAATTGAGCTTCTCCAAGCCCATTAGCAACCACAGTACTTACGTTTGTATATTTAATGTGTAATCTGCCTTGTTCTGCCCATTTAATAAGGTCAGAATTAGAAGGCATCTCAGCACCTACCATTCTTAAAAAAGAA
>Ga0181420_1000584_pt1 | contig 14461 bp, 9 predicted proteins | sample 43SPOviralmetaG_FD_130145 | JGI IMG/M metagenome (GOLD analysis project Ga0181420, IMG submission 130145) | Marine viral communities from the oligotrophic San Pedro Time Series (SPOT) site, San Pedro Channel, CA, USA - 43 SPOT_SRF_2013-05-22 | ecosystem: Environmental > Aquatic > Marine > Strait... | reverse complement strand
TTTTTGTTTTTTGTTAGTACTCTTTTAACAAAAGCATATTATTTTAATACCAAATTGCATTTTCTTCTCGATTAAAATTTATTGCTCTGTTGAACATATGACGCATATCAGTTACATTGGACACATTCCAATTGTTGATGGTATGATTGAATGTTTTTGCACCATAAAACATGCCTCTCATATTTGTAACATTTGATACATCCCAATTATCGAGAGGTTGATTGAAAGAATGTGCATGCCAAAACATAGCTTTCATATTTGTTACATTAGAAACATTCCAATTGTTGAGAGGTTGATTAAAATTTCTTGCGTCCCAAAACATACCCTCCATAGTTGTCACTCTAGACACATTCCAACTATCGAGAGGTTGATTGAAATATTCTGCATCACTAAACATATTTTTCATAGTTGTCACATTAGAAATATTCCAATTGTTGAGAGGTTGATTGAATGATTTTGCACCATTAAACATAGCTTTCATTTGTGTCACATTTGATACATTCCAATTGTTGAGAGGTTGATTAAAATTTTCTGCATTATCAAACATACATTTCATACTTGTTACATTAGATACATTCCAATTATCAAGAGGTTGATTAAAATTTTCTGCAAAATAAAACATACCCCACATATCTGTCACATTTGATACATTCCAATTATTGAGAGGTTGATTGAAAGATTTTGCTTCACCAAACATAGCTTTCATATTTGTAACTTTAGATACATTCCAATTGTCAAGAGGTTGATTGAATAATCTTGTGTAACCAAACATACTTGACATATCTGTCACATTTGATACATTCCAATTATTGAGAGGTTGATTGAAAGATTTTGCTTCACCAAACATAGCTATCATATTTGTTACATTAGAAACATTCCAATTGTTGAGAGGTTGATTGAATGATTCTGTACATGCAAACATAGCTCCCATAGTTGTCACATTAGAAACATTCCAATTGTTGAGAGGTTGATTGAATGATTTTGCACATGCAAACATAGCTCCCATATTTGTCACATTGGATACATTCCAATTAGATATATTTTCATTAAACTTCAGATTATCTTTAAATAATTTATTCATATCTGTAACATTAGATACATCCCAATTAGAAATATTACCGTATTGTGATCTTGTTTTTAAGTTTAGAGTAGCATCCTCCGAAAAATAACTATGTATAACCTTTCTAATATTTTTATCAGTTAAAGTTGGTAAATATGAGTGAATATGTGGTAAAATATCCGTAGGCATAGATTGTCCTTTAATTCTTTTAGGAATTAATTCATTTAATTCAGTTAAATTCGGAATATTAAACATTAAAATTAATGTATAAATTCTAATTATAATCAAAACTGTGAATTATCAATAAAGTAAATTTTTAGATATAAAAATAATCATTTTTTTTATCTACCTATAATTATAGAACATCAAAATTTGGATAAGTAATTTCTTAATCGAGCTTAAATACTGCCCCAACTGGCGAATGGTCCGCGAAGGGCCAAATCTCGTCCATAGAAAGAATAAAGGCGTCGGCTAGGTGTAATGAAGGCGACGCCAGAACATAGTCAAGACGCAAGCCTCTGTTCATGCTCCTATTTGCGACAACCCGTTGCGAGTAGTATGAGAAGATACCAACTGCCTCCGGATGCTTATGACGAAATGTATCCACTAAATTAGCATCATTTAATAATTTAGAAAAGGATTGACGCTCTTCAACTGTAAGTCCTGCCTGCTTTGCCGGCCCCGAGAGACCCTTGTATTGTTTGACTATATCTACATTACCTCGCCGCATATCATCAAAGTTAGGGCGCACATACATATTATGTATATCCTCCGGCAAGTGACAGCAGTTCATGTCACCTATGACAATTGTAGAAGACCCCTGAGCTTTTACATAATTTGATAAATTACGATCCCATGTCTCACATCTGTATCGTAATCTATCTAATTTCTGACCGGAGTTTGGCACATACGTTGCGATAACCGTAGGTAGACCGGGAGCTTTGAATGTCAATAAACGACCTTCTGTCTGCACAATTTCATCGGATGTATCATAACCAGCTGTTACTTTTGCACCTATGTCGGCAATACCTCCTTTTCTTATAAGTATGGCTACACCAGAATATCCTTTTTTCGCTGTCGAACATGTGAAGTGTTGTAAGTGAACGGGATAATCCGGTAATAATGAAGCCAATTTGACCTTTATGTCGGCGACGTGTATTTCTTGTAATTTATGTTCATTAAGACAAAGTAGGTCTGGCTTTTCATCTTCTACTATTTTTTGCAATGCATTCCTACGCGAAACATCTTTTGATGAATCTAATAAAGCTCTTAAGCCTGCAACGTTCAAAGAAAGTAATGCAATTTTTTTACCTTTTACTGTTATACGTGGACAGTCTGAACGTATGATTGGCTTCGTCGACTTATTGGTATTTGATTTTTTTCTTTTCTTTTTTTCCTTAAACATTCCACCTTTATTATATTTTTAACATTCTATCTTTATTATAAAAAAATATAATCATTTTTATAATTGACCTTTTTAGAAAATAAAAATAAGTTATAAAAAGCGTATTTATTTAGAATAAATAAACAATTTAAACGGAATTCCCCTCTACAGCTTTCATAATCCGGACTTAGGACCCGGCACATTATTTTATATAATTTAATGTGGTGGTATTACTTTTTCTTTGTTTTTTCTTTGTATTTTTGTTTTTTATATTTTTTTGTAGTTTTTTGTGTAGTTTTTGTGTAGTTTTTGTTTAGTTTTTAATTTTTTTTGTTTTTATTGTAACGGTAACAACTCATGAATGGTTTCTAGTTCATTTAATGAAACTTTTGATAATTGTTCAAAACATTCTAAACACATTACTTGCCCACTCGTACAATTTATTTTAACATGTTTTTTTAATTTTTTGCAAAAATTACATGTATTCATATTTTTCAAAAATGAATAAACAGTATCTATATTTACATCTCCATGTCTAGGAAATACTGTTACTTTCAAATGCGGATGTATATATTCAAGAAATAAAATATTATTTTTATATTTTTTTTTGGTTATTTCATTTTGTGGTATATAGCTTATGTTTTGTGTCCAATCTCTACCTAATACTTTTAAATCAAATATGAATAGTTTTTTTCTAAATGTCACTATAAAATCATTTAATGCTTCAGTATTAATATTATCAATATATTCAATTTCATTAAATATTTTAATTTCTTCTATTTTAAATTTGTGTTCTTCATCAAATTCTTTTGTTAAAATATTAACAATTTTATTTAAAATAGTATCAGAATTTGCTTTAATATCAATTTTACGCTTTAATACTTTACGCTTTACAGGTAATTTGACATCATAAATTCTAAAACTATCCATAATTAAAATACAAATATTCCTTTAATATTTAATATTACTAAAGCTTATAAATAAATATACATCATTTTTATTTATTAATCAAAAACTTTTGTATATTTTTTTTTTTAATATTAAATTTATTGTTATAAATATTTATATTGTTATTATTTTCTTCTATTTCTTGAATTAAAGTTTTTTTTAAAATTTTAAGATCATGTAATAGTAATTCAATTTTATAAATACTACAATTTATGTTGTCTTCTTTTATATTATATTCATCCTGATTAAATGAAAAATATACTAATTTGTTATTATTTTCAGTAATTTGCTTATCTATAAATTCCGTTTTGAATTTAATATCTATAATATTATTTGATATATTAGAAATATTTTTATTTTTTTCAAATATATAAATTGTATATGAATTATATTTCAAAATCCGATGTACAATATTATTAGATATTGTGAAATATATATTAGAATTTGGACTAATTTTAATTTGAAAATCAGAATAAATTGCAGTATTCCAATACATTTTGAAATTATTAGGGATTTTATTATTAAATAAATGTAGCCATTCAAAATTATAAGAAGAAATTCCTAAATTAAATGGATTTATTGGATATAAATTTATTTCATGTTTTTTATATTTTAAAATATTGTTATAATTCTTTATTAAATTTGTTTCGTCGTTATTTGACAAACTTAAAAATTCTTCGAATAACTGTTTAGAAATTTTAGTAATATTTATATTTGTTAACTTATGGATTACATTTTTATATAAATTATCTAAACTATCAACTATCTTGTAACATGAATCTAATTTTTCTCTCTTATTTAATAAAATTGAAGGATCTGTCAAAACATCATTAATATAAAACTCATTAAATACTTTCTCCCATTCTAACGTACTATCCATATTCTCTAATAATTTTATTATCTCTGTATTCCAATTATTCCAATTTAACATAATATATAAATTATTTTAAAATTAAATCAAATTATGCGGCAGCTATAGTTCATGCAATATTTTTTGTTGGAGACTGTTATAATAGTAATTCAAAAATTTGAGGAAGATTAGGTGGGTGTTTGCATTCTTTTCTGTGGCAAATTTTCTTATAGTTTTAGCAGAGGTATTGAACATTTAAAACTTGGCGTTTTAAAAAATTATATATATATTCTCAAATATTGCTTTTAAACTATTTAAAGCATTGTTCTTTTTATTTAATTAAATGGAAGTTTCAAACAATACATTTATCAATCACGAATTGAATGTCGGACAATTAAATTCAATGATTAATGAAATTGAAACAATGTCTAGCGAACAACACGATCAAATCTTAAATATTATAAATGATAATAATGATGATTTAAATTATACAGAAAATGAAAATGGAATTTTTATCAAATTAAATACTTTAAATATTGATGTCATTTTAAAAATATATGAATATGTTGAATCAAATCGAAATAACAAAAATGATATTCAAACAGCTGTCCAAACATTTGAATCGTATGAACATTTGAATAAAAACTGCTTAAATACAAATACAAATACAAATACAACAAATACAAATATTGAATCAAACGATTCAAATGAACACTCAGATATAAATGTTGAAGATTGGAAAATAGCGATTATAGAAAAAATGAGAAACAGTTCAAAAACTAAAAAACTAAAAAAACAAAAAAACTAAAACTAAAAACAAAAAAAAAGTAATAAATACAGAATAAAATAAATTATATAATCATGAAGAACATTAACGAGTTTATAAAAATTTTACTCAAAATAAGTAGAAGTACATCTACAAACCAATTACATTATTGGGAAGAATTTAACTTTTTTGATAAAATATTTTATTTTTCTCAAATAACAACAAATATTTTTAATATTTTGTCAAATAATAAAGGCGTAACTTTAACCAAAAATGAATTAGTAGATGCATTAGAATTGAACAGAAACGAAGATTATATAATTATTAATGAATTATATACTGCAATTGCCCATGAAACATCATTATCTATTTCTTATATTGAATTTCATAAATTTTTATCTTTTGGAACAAAAAAAGATATAAAATTACTTGTTCAAAATATTGATTTATTATCAACTTTCGAAAGCAAAACTACAGAATTTGAGCCGGAACCTGAACCTGAGCCGGAACCAGAGCCTGAACCTGAGCCGGAACCAGAGTCGGAACCCGAGCCTGAGCCTGAACCTGAGCCAGAGTCGGAACCCGAGCCGGAACCAGAGCCTGAACCAGAGCCGGAACCACAACCTGAGCCTGAGCCTGAGCCGGAGCCTGAGCCAGAGCCTGAACCTGAGCCTGAACCTGAGCCGGAACCAGAACCAGAACCAGAACCAGAACCAGAACCAGAACCAGAGCCTGAGCCTGAGCCGGAACCACAACCTGAGCCTGAGCCAGAACCAGAACCAGAGCCTGAACCTGAGCCGGAACCAGAACCAGAACCAGAACCAGAGCCTGAACCAGAACCAGAACCAGAACCAGAACCAGAGCCTGAACCTGAGCCAGAGCCTGAGCCTGAACCTGAGCCGGAACCAGAACCAGAACCAGAACCAGAACCAGAGCCTGAACCTGAGCCGGAACCAGAACCAGAACCAGAACCAGAGCCTGAACCAGAACCAGAGCCTGAACCTGAGCCAGAACTAGAACCAGAGCCTGAACCTGAGCCAGAGCCTGAGTCGGATTATTTATATGAATTAGATTTTAATGATGAAAATGAATTAGATTATAAATATACTAATAACATTTTTCATAAAATGAAAGTATGGTTTCAACAATTATTTGGTTACTAATGAAATTTCCACATTCATTTTATTTGTAAAAAAAATGATTATATTTTTGCTTTTTTTGATACTAAATATTTTAATTAACACACAAAAACATAAGTTATGGGAGCAGAAACAGATGCATTGACACAAAATGTTGTTAACAATAGATCAGTTACAAGAGTCGGTATAAATCTAGTAATCGCAGAACAAGAATCAATCTTAAATACTATTTCAAATCCAGTAGATACGTTACCACTAGATGCGGATAATACCATAGATAATACCATAATTTGGTTAAGTTCAAACAATTATTCTATTGATAGATTACCACCAGAACCCAATCCATTATCAAGAAGACTAACCACAATTAATTTCGGTAATCCACCATTATTTTGGAATGAAAACAACACTAAAGAGGTAAATATCAAATTTTACAGATCTAAGAGATTAAAGTATTATGATCCGCAATTATATAATATTAAATTTACACTGAGTGGAGAACCCACACGCGATAAACAACGACAATTATGTTATTCAAAAACATGTCAACCAGCAAGAACACAGCCTTTGGCATTCAATACAAATGAAAAAAGGGAAATTGACAATAGAGTATTAACATTTGCGTTTAATAATCCTGAAAATCCAAATATGCCCAGAATCATCGATTGGATGAAATATAGAAATGTATGGTATTTAGCATGCGAATATATATGTATTGGATGTATGTTGCCTTTTCAAGGGTATGATCTGGAATATAATGGAAGTTGTCCAAGATGTAGAGATAATAAATACGTTATACATAATAACTTGGATAAACAACACAAATATATTCGTTTAGTTCCGGATATTCGTTTTGGTCCGACTTCAAATGGTAAAAATTCGTTTTGGTCCTCGACATATGAAGTGTGGCCGGCCATAAAGGCCAAACCACAACGTTCCGTATTGACGTGGAGGAAAGCATATATTACAATGAAAAGTGCCCTTGATTCCAACTTAGCTGCCTTCTCAGCATTACAACAAGCATATGTCGCGTTACAACAAGAATATTATAATATTCAAAATAATGAGCAAAATCCTGCGGAGACAGAGTCTCAGTTGCAAAAGAACCAGGAGCACGCTGCACTTATCGCCACCGTGCAGTGGAGGAACGTCTACGCGGCGACAGGCGTGGACGGCGTGACGCGCCACAGAGGGTCGCTCCAGACGTACCGGACGTACAGCGAGTTGGCGGAGGGCCACGAACGAGATCTCGTGCACGAGCTCCGCGACTACGAGGCGAGTGGCGGCGATCTAGACGCAATCCGTCAGCACATCGACGACGCGGCGAGCGCGCGCGTCTGGGGCATCTTCTTGACGAACTACAAGAGTTTCCCGGATACAAATTGAGGAATTTGATAATGAAATCAATTCAAATATATGTTTGAGAGTGATGAATTTGTAACAAAAAATGACTCTGGACTCTTCAATACCAAAGCGGTTGAGCGATGATCACGATTATAAATAATTCATCCTTAGCGAAGACCACATAAAAAAAAATAAAAAAAATAAATATATAAAAAAATAAAAAATATAAAAAATATAAAATATATATAAAATATATAAAATAAAAAAAATGGAATGCCGCTATTTTAATATATTTACTAATTAATATACAACAATATCCGGTCCCAAGTCCGGAATATCAAAGGCAGAGGGATATATTTTATTTCAATTTTTAGTTTTTTTTTACAACATCGTCTTGTTTTTTTATTAAAAATGCATAATTTACTAGCCTTTTCCCCCTTTTTTAATAAACTACAACGATTTGTTTTTTTGGTGTATTTACACAAATTGTCTGACTCTGATTCTGATTCTGATTTTGATTTTGATTTTTTTGCTTCTGGTGCATACTCAAAGTCCGATTCCGATTTACTTTCTTCAACTCCTACATGGCTTGCGACGTCCTGTGTGTTGGACACATTTTCCGATTCGGATTCCGATTCGTATTCTGAATCATTTTCAGATTCGTATTCTGAATCATTTTCAGGTTTATATTCAATTTCCTGATCAAATTCCAATATCTCTTCTTCTTTATTTAAGTCATCTTCAATTATTTTTTGAAATTCTGTAGAAAAATCTTCAACTGTCAAATCAAATATTTTATCTCCTACTTTTTGTGAGGAAAATACTGGATATTTCTTACTTTTACTCAGTAGCCTTTTTTTGGTTTTGGGGGTTTTAATAATTTTATAAAATAGAAGAAACTTATTTGATTTCAATTCCGGTTTGTAAACTTCAATTTCAGGAAAGGAACCCAATATAATTATATTTTTATTTATATCTTTTGCAATCTTGTAAAATTTATTTTGCTTTTGCAAGTTTCTCAGATTTTCTTTATTTTCAAATTCACTATCTATCCATCTAAATTGACTTTTATAATCATATTTTACGTTATTATGAAGTATTTTCTGCCAAGTTATTGGCAGATATAATCCATCACTAGGTATTATGTAATCAGAATTATTTACAATTGATTTATTATTAAATGGGGCAAAAGATATATATTTTTGGTATTTATTTTTATTTTTGGTATTTTTTACGAAATTCTTTTTGTCATCAATATTTTCAAATTCTATAATATCAGGATCAAACTCATTATTCTTTAATTCAGTAAAAAAAGCAGGAGTATTACCAAATAAAATATCTTCTTTTCTATTATTGTTATATTCTAATTCTTTTTTAAGAATATCAGAATATTCTGTATATTCTGTATTTGTTGATAATTCGTTTAATATGTTTTCGAGATCTTTTTTCGTTGAATTTTTGGGATCGTTATATATATTACTTACATACATACAAAATAAATCGTAATTTTTCCAATAGTTTTCAAATTTATTTATATATTGATTAGCATTATCTTCATCAATCATATTTTGATTACATGTGTACATTGGTCTAAGTATCTTTTCCTTAAGTTGTTTCAATATATCATTATTTTCTTCAGATTTTTTAACTGTAATTATTGGAATTTCTGTATCAGATTCTAAGATAATTCCAGTAATATTATTTGAATTAATTTTGGAATCAACTGTGTAATAAAGTGGTTTAAAAGAATGTTTTTTCCGAATTGTTTCATCAATTTCATTATTATTGCTAATATCGTTTGATAAAGTGGAATAAAACTCAAAGGCTTCATTTAAGGTTGGTAAATTATCACACGGATAGTCATATATTTCATCAATATTTTTAATAATAGATGTTTTCAATATTGGAATTAGAAAATCTTTACCATTATGTTTAATCATAAATCCAATACAATTATGATATGCATTAATTAGTTGAGATTCTATTTTATAGCGCAATATCGTTAATATTTTTTGTGTTTTATAATAATTAAAACAATTTTTATGAAAATTATTTATTCTTAAATATTTTAAATAGTGACTGTTATAAGCGATTCCACAATTACTTTTAAGAGGAACAATTGCATCCCATATTCTACTAGTCTGAAATAATGGATCCGGACGAGAGGATCTGTTGCCGCTATCATCAATAGAAATATTTACACAAGGTTCATAATAATATTCATTATTATTTTTATAAAAAATAACAAATGCAGATTTACATTTATTCTGTTCTGAATAATTATAATAATAATTTTCAGCATTCGTTGGACAAATATACTTTATATTTTCCCAATCATATACATTATTTTGTTCTGCGACTTCAAATAAATATAAATCTAAGCCTTCTGTCCAAACAACACCTGGAAAACAAAGTATTGGCCATAAAATTTCGTGATCATGAATTATTTCCGGATCTAATAAATAATTACTGAAATTTATATAAGCAGTATATATATACATAGAATATCTTTCCGTAATGTTTTGCTCTTTTACCCACTCCGTATATTCTAGTATAGCATTTTCTTTAGCTTTTTCTGCATTTTCTGCATATATATAGACGCCAGGTGAGGAAAAATATTCCCAGTTCTTATTTCCTTCATTATCAACTGTAAAGCGTATATAAGGCGGAAACTTTTTATCATTATTTTCAATAGAAGAAAATAAATTAATCAAATTACCATTACAAATTCTTTTAAGTTTTGTTGCATTTCTGCAATGTTTTAATATATTTTTAATAAGTTTTTCTTTAGTTGTTTCTCCAAATTTTGAAATTAATTCTAAAAAACAATCCTTAAATATAACTTGATCATATATACCATAACGTAATACAAACTGACATTTCTTTTGTGGGAAATGAAATTTACCATTATTATGAATATCTGTTACATTGCTAAACATTTTATGCATGGAATTTGGCAAATCTGCCAATCTGTCAGATTCTAGAAACCCTTTTGTTTTTTGCATTACATTATTTGAACTTGAGGATTTTCTACTTTCTTGAGCTTTTCCTGGTTTTGTTTTAATACAAGGCCACACTTGTTCATGTCTTATTCCATTAGGATCCGGAACTAAACGAATAAATCTACGATCATGCTCATTATGTATGACATATTTATCCTTCCTACATTTTGGACATACCTGTTTGCTTTTATCTGTCAAATCATATGATGCAAAAGGCAACATACATTCAATACATAAAAATTCAGTGAGTAAATACCAAATATTTCTATATTCGAACCATATAGCTCTTTCTCTACTTCCTTCAGGTACAGGATGATTATGAAAAAAATTTGTTAATCTCCTCATAATTTCAAGTTTTTCTTTTGTATTAAATGCCAAAGGCTGTGTTCCTGTTGGTTGACATGATTTTGGATAATCCCATTTTAGGTGTTTATCACGGGTGGGTTTCCCATCCTTTGTAAATTTAATACTATATAATTGTGGATCATAATACTTTAATCTCTTAGATCTGTAAAATTTGATATTTACCTCTTTAGTGTTATTTTCATTCCAAAATAATGGAGGAATATCAAATCTAATTGTGTTTAGTTTTGGTGATAATGGATTGGGTTCTGGTGGTAATCTATCAATAGAATAATTGTTTGTACTCAACCATATGTCATTAGTTTCCGATTCTGATTCTAAGTTTATTTCTTTCGGATCTTCCATCGGCATCGGCTCATCTTTCGGATCTTCCATCGGCATCGGCTCATCTTTTGATTCTTCTACTACAAATCCGGGGATTGGTTCAACCGAATCGTAGTGATGGTTTCCAGTTTTTTCATCCCGTTTGTATATTAGTGTTATTGTTCTTGGTTGTTTGTTTGTTCGAGTAGTAGTCGTCGTAATATAAGTATTTGTAATTACTCTAATATTACGATCATATAAATCTGCAATTGCTTGTAATGTTAAATTATCACCCCACTCACGATCTTTTGCCATCTTTTGTATATAAGTATCATAATCAGTATTATGATCTTCTTTAATAAAAAACTGTTTATAATAATTTGGATTTTCTAAAAGTTGATTACATGCATCTTCTCTGATTCCGCGGTGGTATTCATCACTCTTGAACAATTGGTGGGATACAGCTCGGAATTGACAGTTTCCATCTCCATCAACTTCAAATCTTTGGAGTCCAAGTTTCTCTAATTTTTCTGGTATAGATAAGTTATGTAATTCTGTTAAACTTATTTCTGTTGAACTTATTTCTGTTGAATTTTTATCTACTACATTTGATTTCTTTTTTTTCTTTTTCAAGTTGTTCTTTAGTCTTAGTCTTTCCCTTACTTCGTTCTCGTTCATTTCACTCGTTTCACTTATTTCACTCGTTTCACTTATTTCACTTGTTTCATTTATTTCACTTGTTTCATTTATTTCTTCCAATATTTTGTAATATTCATTTTTCGTCTTTTTTTTAATCTTATTCTTATTATCTAAGTATTCAACATTTGTTGTATTATATATACTATATATCATCTTTCTTAAAATATTTATGCAATACTCTAGTTCATCAAAAGTTTTTCCATGATAATTTACAACAATCCGGTCATCTTTACAAGTTAAAAATAATTTATTTCCGGAATTTGGTTCATCTTTTTTAGATTTATTAGATAGAGTAGAAGACTTTTTATTTTTTACATGCTCCTCAGAATCTTTTTGTGAAATCATAAAAATTATCCCAAGTTTTTCTGCTTTTTTTGTATCAGTCCCTTTTGTTTTTATTATAGAATCAATAGCACCGTTTAATTCATTAGATAAAAAATTTTTTGTTTTTATAAATCTATAAGAAAATTTGTTAGATTTTTCTTCAAATATTAAAAATGGATTTATTTCACGTATTTTCGTACATAATTTATCTAATGTTACGACGGTACTCTCTCCGGAATCATTATCAATTGAGCAATGGTAATTTATATTTCTATAAACTATTTCATCAAATTTGGGAATTTTTATTTTGTTTTGGTCTATCTTTTGTATTGGTTTTATTATTTTTGATACAATTATATTGAAAATTTCTGTAAAAGGTACATCATCATTATCAGCACTACTTGTTGAATTGATTGTCATAGTACCATGGCTATTAATATCAACAACAGTTTTCCTACCTTTATGCACAAATTGAAATCGTATAGATTTTTCATCACTCTTTGTGTCGTTAGACCATTTTTTCCAAAAAGAAGAGTCAATTTCTTTAGTAATAGATGGTCTATGGACTTTTGTTAATTCTGATAATCTTGATATCGGAATTACTTCATTTGGTTTAAAATTACTGTAAATTTTTAATAAATTTATAATCATATTTTCATTCACAATTATTTGAACATCTCCGTAAATTAATAAAGAACCGATGATGTTTGCGGAATAATCCTTCTCTGAAATTGGTACACTTTCAATTTGAGTAATATATTTTGTATGTGATACTATATTATGTAATACTGTATTGTGCATGTCGGAAATATCAGCCTTACTTACTTTCATTTTGTTTTGACATGATTTATGAATATTTGCGTTTGCTATATTTGTCGTCGAATAAATACAATTTATTTCTTTTTCATTAATTTCATTAATCATTTTGTAATTATTTTCATTTATATCCGATTCGCAAAATTCTCTACTTTGGTTGTCACTGGTAATAAATGGGGAATTCTCAGGATGTTGCCATATATATATTGCATTTAGAGAAATTGGTTTTTTAATAATATATGCACATATTTTCTTTTTCAATTGTTCTATAGTATCAAACTCACTAATTATTTCATGAATGATTTTTGTTGAATCATTCTTATTTTTTTTTACTCGGAATATATATTTCTCGTAATTGTTATGTTTATCGAATACTTTGATTACAAAATCTAAATTTTTATCAACCATATTAATATAAAATATATTTTATTTGAAATAATAATCAACATAAATAAAAATGATTCAATATATACCTTTAAATTATAAATAACTACAAATATTATAGATAACTACAAATAATCCGAATTAATCCAAATCAATTATATTTAAAAATATGAATATTAATGTAACTCGTCCTAAATATAAAAATTTGAGCGAAGAAATTTTTTGGACTTGTAAAGGATTTGATAAAAACTATGAGAAAGAATCTCAAATTATTAAAAGTCATAAAATGAATATTGGGGATATAGTTTATGTCGGATCATCTACTGATTCAAGACCCGAATACGGATGGGGAATCGTATTTGATAATAATGGACATTATTTAAGTGGTGAGGATAGTGGATCAGATTTATTAATTAATATAATGGGTACATCCGATAATCATTTAACTAAGAATCATCTAAAACTTAAGAAGTATATTCAAAAACATAATATTAAATATGAAAACACATTTCGTGACATTATGAATAGTGATTTGGATTTTGCATGGTTTGATTTAGATTATTACGGAACAGAAGAATTTGATTCCATAGTCAATGATTATAAGAAATATAATTTGTGGTAAACACAAAAAATACTTTAAAAACTAAGAAACTAAAAACACAAAAATACTAAAAAAACAAAAAAAACAAAAAAACCAAAAAAAACAAAAAAAAGTAATGCTACCACATTCTTATTTAATATATATAATGTGCATGGTCTCAAGTCATGAATAAAAGCTGCAGAGAGAAAAGTTTAAAATCGTTTTTCTTTTGTTTTAAACAATACTTTTTAAAATTTACTCAAAAACAATTTTATCAACACATAATATACCATGCCAAATACGTTTTTAAATCCAAAGATTATTGACTTAGACTCTCTCGAGTTTGAGAAAATAGACATTCTTACAGGATCTGCTGTGTTGGCGCAAGCAGATTTTGCAGTTACTCGTGCCGGGTCTATTCTCGGTCTATCGATTGAAGTTGATAGAAATATTAACCAGTTGACTAAGTCAACTGCGCAAACAAGTCCAATTGCATTTA
>Ga0181420_1000580_pt1 | contig 14558 bp, 10 predicted proteins | sample 43SPOviralmetaG_FD_130145 | JGI IMG/M metagenome (GOLD analysis project Ga0181420, IMG submission 130145) | Marine viral communities from the oligotrophic San Pedro Time Series (SPOT) site, San Pedro Channel, CA, USA - 43 SPOT_SRF_2013-05-22 | ecosystem: Environmental > Aquatic > Marine > Strait... | reverse complement strand
GATGGTGTAGATATTGCTACAAGAGATGCTCAATTATCTGTTCTTCAAGGCCTATCAGCTAATAACGCACAAAGCGGTTCGAGTCCATCACAGGGTACAGTTAGACTTTTAGACAATAGCGGTAGTCAACTTGTTGATATTGATACAGGTCTTCAAGCTGGAGACTCTCCTTCCTTTACAGGTCTTACAATTACAAGTGTTCCAGCTGGTACATCTAATACAGTACTTGTAAGTGATGGTGGTGTTGTAAAATCTGACTTTATTGACTCACGTGTATGGGGTACGTCGCTTGTTGATGGTTCTGGTACTGCTGGATATATTACAATGTGGAATGATGCTAATACAGCTACAGATTCTAATATTATTCAAGACTCAAATGGTGATATTCAAATTTCTGGTGGCTTAAGTGCTACAGCTACACTTTCTGGTGATGGTTCTGGTCTTACAGGTGTTACTGCTACTGCAGTTAACTTCCCATCTGTTAATAAGAACGACCTTGATGAAGAAGATAAATTCTTTATTCAAGACGATACAAACGGTGGTAACAAGTATGTTACATATGGTAATCTACTTATTGATGCTGCTGGTACTAATATGGGTCTTGAAGTTAATGGTGCTGATAGTCTCGCTCTTAAGAACTTCAGCAATCTTTCAGACGCTAAAGTTTCTAAATGGGACTCTACCAATGGTCAATTCGTTGATTCAATCATGACCGAAACAGCTGCTGGCTGTATTAACATTGCTGGTGGATTGACAGTTACAGATAACTTATCCGTAATGGGTACATTTACATGTATCGATACAAGCGTTAGTACAACATCTGCTCTATCCGTAATTAATACTGGTACAGGTCCAGCTTTGTACACTGAACAGACAGGTGTTTCACAACCAATTGCACAATTTGTTGATACAGAAGGTGGTCAAATTGTTTTCGGTGATACTGGTAATGTTGGTATTGGTATCTCAAATACCACTCCTACACATAAGCTTCAAGTAATTGGTGATACTAAACTTGAAGGTAATACCCAATTTGGTACTTCTCCAAGTGATATTCATACAATTTGCGGTGGTACTATTACAATTCCAAACGTTCCTGCAGGAACACAAAGCAATAATCAGGTATTGGTTAAGGATAGTTCTAATTGTGTTGTACTTGATAGTGTTGATAGTAAGATCTTTAATACAAAGTTGGTTGATACAACTACAGATGCAACAACGCAAAACAATATTCCTAAGTTCTCAAATGCAACAGGAACGGTTGGCCCTTCTAACATATCTGATTCCGGTTCACTTGTTACGATTGAGTCAGATGTAATGCTTGATGAGGGAGCTGCTTTACAAGTATTTGCAACTGGTGGTGTAAAATCTTCTAACGAACAGACATTTACAGCCACAGTTGGTACAGGAGGTACAGCAGTTACAACATTTGCCAAGAGTGGTCTTAATTCTGTTAAATATAACGTAGCTCTCATTAATGGTGTTAATAAAACAGCATTTGAAATTTTAGTAGTATATAATGGAACAACATCAGTTGGAACTGTATACGGTATTGTTGATGCACAAGCTGCTTCACAACTTGATGATATTGAAGTTAGCAATAGTGGTTCAACGATTGATCTTACTATCACTTCTGCGAGTGCAAGTACAACAGCCATTATTCAAGGTAAGGCTCTTTACTAAGAATAATTAAATAAGTCTTGAAAGCCTGATGGAAACATCAGGCTTTCCTATTAAATATGTATAAGTAACCAAGGGGAAAGTGATCCTGAATTATGGCTTTAAATAACGACTTTAAAATTAAAAATGGACTGACTGTTAATACAACAGTTTCAGCAGGTGGGACAGTAGAAGCAGCAAGCTTTGAAAAGCATGATGGTACATCAAGCCAGTTTCTTAAGGCTGATGGTAGTGTGGATAGTACAGGTTATATATCTGGGATTGATAATAGCGGTCAAGGTATCACTGTCGATGCAAGTGATCCATCTAGCCTTTTAATCGAAGTGGATTCTTCAGTAGTTAGAACAACAGGTGCACAATCCATTGCAGGTGTTAAATCATTTTCTGGTACTATTTGTGCTAACGGTGGTACGACAACAGTTGATGCACTCAAACTAACCTCCTTTGATGAGAGTTCAGATGCAGCACCAATTCAAACATTTTATCGTGGTACATGCTCAAGTGCTGATGGGGATTATCTCGGACAGGTTAAATTTAGAGGACAAAATGATTCTGCTAATGAAGTAAACTACGCAAAGATTACTGGTAAAATTAGCGATGCTTCAAACGGTACAGAGGATGGTCTAATGGAATTTGCTGTTCAGAAGGCTGGTTCAATGGCCATTGTAGCAAGACAAACTCATAATGCACTTAAGCTCATTAACGATACAGGTCTACAGGTAGATGGACCGATACTTTCTGCTGGTCAAGAGCTACATACTCTTCTTGGTGGAAGTGGTGGAGGTTCAAGTGTAGGTACAGGTACAGCTTGTAAACTCACAAAGTATAATTCAGCAGGTACAAATGTTGAAGATAGTATTGTAACAGAAAGTTCTTCTCTTATTACTGTAACTGGTAACTTAAGTGCAACAGGTACTATATGTGGAAGCAGTTCTATTTATGGATCTACTGTTACTGCATCTAGTGATATTTTTGGAGAAGGTTGTATTTATAGTTATAACGATTTATTTGTGGGTGGATACACGGATGTAACTGGTAGTGCAACAGTTGGTGGGTGCCTTAACGCTAATGGAGGAATTTCAGTCGATAATGGCTGCTTTGATGTGGATGGAACAACAGGCGCTTTAACCGCTTGTAGTGGGTGTTTTCGTGATGGTGTTACTATAACTGGTGACTTGAGCGCTACTGGTACAACATATACTGATTGTCTTGTTGTTGGTGATTCTACTCTTGATGGTACAGCAGGTACAACATTGAATACCCAACTGGTTGTTCAGAACGAACCAGGTGGTCAAGATTGGTTTAAAGTATCAGCTGGTAATGTATGCTTTAATACAGCTGGTGGTACAACACAGATGGGTTCAGCAAATCTCGGTGCAAGGGTAAATATGCAGGCTCTCAATGATACTTATCCTCTCCTTTCTTTAAGAGGTGTCAATGGTTCAAGCGACTTGTTGAGAATAAGCTCTTCTGCATGCTCAACAGGTAATTACGCAGTAGTTAAAAATGATGGTAAAGTTGGTATTGGAGTTGTTGCACCTGAAAAGCTGCTTCATGTCGGTGGAGACTCTCTAACATCTGGTACAGCTGTAATAGCAACTCTTAGTGCTGCTAAAATATGCTCTAATGATGATAACTTCAATACCGCTATTGGTAATAAAGCTCTAGATAATAATACAACAGGTCAAGGTAACGTTACAATTGGTCTTGCTGCTCTATGTAGCAATACAACAGGAGACTCGAACATTGCTTTCGGTCTCAGTGCTATGACTGATAATACTACCGGCTCATATAATACTGCTATTGGTAATTGCTCAATGAGATATGCTCTCTCTGGTGATCATAACTTTGCAGCTGGTCAATATTCTCTCTATGATAACTATGGTGGTGATTATAATACCGCTATTGGTTCAAGCTCAATGCAATGCAATATTGTAGGTTCAAACAATACAGCCATTGGTCATCAATCTCTCCTTAATAATACAGCTGGTAATGATAACACATCTATTGGTGAATGTTCTCTCAAATCTAATGTCAATGGTATTGGTAATACAGCTATTGGTTATAATTCTCTAGCTGGTAATGTAACAGGAAACTACAATGTAGCTATTGGTGAGAAGGCTGGTACCTTCTTAAATGATGGTTGCACTTATCTCTCCGGAGGTGATGATAGTATTTACATTGGTCGTAACTCAACAGCAAAGAATAACCTCGACTATAACTCTGTAGTGATTGGCCTATCAGCATGCTCTTGTGGTCAAAATACTACAGTAATTGGTAATACAAGCACTACACATACAGTACTACATGGTGATACTCAACTTACACAAGATGGATGTGGTCTTATTATGACTTCATCTGGTGGTTATACATACTGTTTAACTGTTAGTGATACAGGTGTTCTCACTACAGCTCTTACAACTCCTAAGTAATCTATTTTACAGAAAGTTATACTGTAAATATACATATAAAAAGGTTAAAATAGGGAGAGCCCTTAAGCTACAATAAGAGAGCAGTAAGTTTCCCTACTGCTCTCCTTATGTGTTAAAGTTAATATTATGGCTTAAATGTAGCCAAGATTACGCAAGCGAATGCGCTCAGCTTCAGCCTCTTTAGCTGCTTTCTCTTCTGCCTTCTTTACATCTTCCTTAGGAGCTTTTTTAACTTCTTTCTTGACAGTCTTTTTGTTCTCAACAACTGGACTAAGAACTTCTTTGTCATCTTCCTTTGTGGTTTTGTTATTTTCCATGGTACAATTATTTAATCTATTAGTTAGTAGTTTAGACAAAAAGAACGGGTCCATTTCTGGACCCGCTCTGGTTTAGTTTTTAATATTAGCTTAAAGCTAATTATACATCTTAAAAGTATACGGACTTAGCTCCTGGCTGGAACTCAGTACCGAGACCTTGTACAATGATTACGTGGTAGTAGAGGTTAGCACCGAAGATGTTGTCTACAACACCATAACGGGTAAGAAGTCCTACGCGTGGTGCGAAGTCGTTCGGTCCTACTGTACGCTGAACCATAACTGGGATGTATGGGCAGTAAATGATACCTGTGTCATAGAACTCAGGTCCTTTGTATCCAAGGAGTGCGTACTCGATGTTAGAAGGTGCATTTGTGTAAGCTCCAGACTGGCCGAAGTTTCCACCTTGTACTTCTGTACGTGTGTCACGGTAAACGTTGAAACGTCCACCAAGTGATCCAACCTTAGCGATACCTACTGGCTGTGTATTAACATCACCCTGTACTGGTACCCACTGGAATTCAGGGAGCATCTCAAGGATAGCACATACACGTGGAGTAGCAACAACGAAGTTAGCAGCACCACGACGGTTACGTACAGCAATGCGGTTAGCTTCGATGATCAAACGCTGGTAGAAATCACGGTTACGCTCAACCAACCAACGGCCATCAGCAGAAGCTGGGTGCCATACGGAGAAACCAGGTCCAAATCCAGCACCGAGAGCGGACTGAATCATGCGCATAAGCATCTCACGGTCGATCTCAGCTTGGATCTCATAGCTCATAGCATTTGTGATCTCAGCGTCAATGTCGATTCCGTTCATGTTCTTAAGGTCCTGCTCAAGTTCAACTGACCAACGAGCGCCGAGGCGACGTGTACCAGCTTCAACAGCAGTCTTTTCGAACTTAACTTCAACCTGTGGAATGTTTCCTGTGATTTCGAAAGCAGAAAGGATGTTAGCAACACCTTTGTCCTGATCAGCGAATTCCCAGTATCCAGCAGCACCTTCAAGGTCATCAGAAGATGCACCAGTGAAGCGTGTGTCAAGAAGTTGGTATCCAAGTTCTCCGGAAGGAGATCCATCAACGGTACCGTCAAATCCAAGTGTAGCACCGGATCCCTGGTGATTTTCACCAGCACCTTTTCCGTCGATTCCAGATCCAAGTGTGTCAGACTGGTAAGCATAACGCAAAGCGAATGCAAGACCAACTGGTCCACTCATTGGCTGAACACCAACGATTTCGTTAGTGATAAGCTCTGGGAATGTACGACGAATCATTGGGATAAGCACCTTTGGAAGGCGGCTATCTCCAGTTGCGTAACTGTCACTGGATGTGGAAGCATTAGGAGCATAATTAGATCCTGTTCCCAACGCGCCAGCGTTTGTGTTTGCCTCTTCAAGGCACCATTTCTCCTGGTTCTCCAAGAGTACCGCGGTATTAAGACGGGTGTGATCATCTTCAATAGCGGCAACGCTATCAGATGTGTAGTCGAGCACAGGTGCCCACTTCTCAAGAAGAGTAGCAGCGCGGTCCTGGTCGATGAATGATTGTGGTTTATTCATAATTAATATTTTTCTTTTTTTGTTTTTTTTCAACCTTCATGGCGTAAAGCCAAGTAACTCAGGCAACAAGTGCCTCAATGTTCAAAAGAAAAGAAATTACTTCATTTTACTCAATCCATCTAAATATGGATTAGGCGCTTTTGTAGTTTTTTCTACTTTCTTAACATTAACTTTTGGAGCATCAGCCTTCACAGTGCGATGACTAATTGCTTCCTCACGAATTACATCAAGTTGCTCTTTCTCCTTCTTGTCGAAAAGGCGAACTGTGTAATCGAAATTCTCTTCGATAAACTTTGGTGATTTATCAGATAAAACTTTTCTAAGGTATGTGGCTTTCTTTTCACCAAACTTAGAAACACGACTCTCGAGGAAAAGATCAGCTTTGGACTTATTGAAAGCCTCTTCAAGTTGAACGTTCTTTGTCTCAGCAGCTTCAAGACGCTCAGTAAGCTCTTCAATCTGTCCTTTACCATCAACAAGAGCTTCCTTAACAGACTCACTCATGAGTGTAGAGTCAATAGCAAGAGTATTGCGGAGATTCTCAAGAACGTTGACTGCTGTCTTATTCTTGGTAGCTTCTTCAATAGCCTCAACTGGAAGGGCTTCATCAATGTATTCTTCGAGATAATTGGAAATATTCTCAACAAGTGTATCTTTAAATCCAGATGCACTCTCGTTGATTTCTTTTTCATACTTCTGTACAACAGCTACTAATTTCTTAGCATTGTTCTTGTCAACAGCCTCAACAACACGCTCCATCTTTGCAGAATGGTCACTGTCGATATTTACAACAAGTTCTTCAAGCTTTTCAGCATAAAGCTCGTCTTGGCTGGTAAGCGCTGCTTCAACAGAAAGATCTACTTTCTCTTTAAGCGCTGTTTCAATTGCAGCAACTGACTCTTCAGTCATTACTTCCTGCAATTCTGTGGGTAGTAGGTCTTTATTCATATGATTTATTTAAAGATTGGTTTTTCAGTTGCAGACTTAATTCTTTTAGCGATCTTGTCTTCAACAGTTGATTGTAAATATTTATTAGCTTGGGCGTAGTTTTGTGAAGAAACTGCATCAATAAACTGAATTATTTTCTGTCTTTCAGTCATTTTCTGGCTTTCCTGTTTGTTCATGTGTTTATTTATTAAAGGTTTGTTAGAAATCTATATCTTACCAATGAATGATTTGATGCGCTCCAAAAGATATTGATCAATTTCTTTACGTGGAAGCTTCTTAAGTGAGCCTTCAAACGCTTCATATGTCTCTTCATACTTACCATCTTCAGCAAGTACCCATTGTTTAGATTCAAGAATGCCATTAACGAATGCTTTAGGGAAGGATGGATCAGCTACTGCATCAATAGCTACAAGCTTCATATTACGAACAGTGCTATGACCACCAGCTTCTTCTAATGTTCCAAGAGCACGGGATGACATACCAACTGTTACTCCATCATTAACGAGTGAACGGATAATATGACCGCAAGGTGTTGTAAGTACTTTTGACTTACCGTAAAATACGTTTCCATCTTGAGAAAGCTCTGTAACCATGTGACAAGCACGTTCGAGATCAACATCAGCAGAAGATGGGTGATTAAGCTCTCCCATTGCACGACCTGGCTTCACCATATTTTCATTATAGTTAGCAACTTCACGCTCAAGTTCATCGATCGGATAGCTTCTGTTATTACGATTGACTCCCTCTGCCATCATATAAGGTCCCTTAATGAAAAGGTTGGATGGGGAATCTTTATTTGTTTCTTCCTCAATGACCTCGAATTGATCGTGGAGGTCAGGATTCTCACATACAAGATTAAGTTTAAGCGACATACAATTATTTATGCCCTGAAGCTACGAAAGCTCTCTTTCTGTTAAAATTAAAAAGGAATATCCTCTACCTTTACAGTATTTCTTTGCAGCCTCCCATTTAGCCATGTTAATTATGTACTGCTTCTGATCATATATCAGATGCTTCTTCTGTCTATACTTTGTTTTAGGCTTTTGAGTTTGTGAGAATGGTTTAATCTCTATACAATACTTTGTAATCTGCTCACCTTCTTTAATAATAACATAGTTATCTATATGATATCTATGCACCCTTTTATCAAGTGGGCTTGTATATGGTATTTTAATATTCTCTGAACCCCACTTTAATACATTAGCATTGTTATCACAGAAGCGAAAGAACTTTAACTCTAAGCCAGATCTATAAACAGCTCTCTCACCAATAAACTTATCAATGTTTTGAGGTACAAATATACCTTGTCTATATTTCTTACTCTTCCTCATTACCCGATAATAAACATAGTTGGATCAGAATCACCAAATCCAGCAGATGCACCTTCAAGTAACTTAGCTTCAAGGTCAGCTTTCTTCTGAACACCTTCTTGTAGTAGATCAGAGTTAAGAGCTCCTCCACCAAGTAGGCTAACCTGACCAAACTTACCACGAACTCTACCAACTGTAATCATTGAGAGTGCTTGTGCATATTCATATACCCACTGCTCTTTAATAACATCTCGAATAGGTCGCTCGAGATAGCAGGCAATAACACCATAGTAACGCTCTGTTTTAGGTTGCGGATAGACTTTAAGGTATTGTGAACGTGGATCAAAGACGAGATCTTTCTTAAGACCTAATACCTTCTCACGAGTATCCATCCACTCTTTCATTGTATACCATGATACAAGATCGAAACCATAATTACCCATAGCATATGAGAAGTATGTTTGTTGTGCCATTGTTTGTTCAATTGTAAACAATGTATTAATACCTTGACTTGATCCTTGTTCAAAGTCTGTTACTTCAACAACCTTACGATAATCCATGATATCATAATCAAAGACATTTTGATATAGAGTATCATCACCATCAACACCTTCTTGTGGAATTGTTTTACGTCTTGATGGTTTGAAAGCAGTTATGTTATCAAGTGTTGTATCAAGCGCAGTAATCTGCGATACGAGAGTATGATCAAACAATTCACCTTCTTCAATACCATCTTCAACAGCAGCACTTAGTGCATTTGAACCAGCAAATACAGATGATAGAACTTCTGTTTGTGAAATATAAACAACCTCAGGAGTTTCAAGATAGGCTTCAGAGCTTGGTCCTAAAGGGTTTGTACCTCCAACTTTGCGAGCTGCTGTATTAAGATCTGTATTAGCAAGAGTGTAAAGAAGGTCAAGACGTATACCTTTATCACGCTCATATAGAGCTGAGTCAAAAATCATATACTCTCTTGTATAACCTGCAAACTTTGTAAAGTACTCACAAGCAATTTGAATATTCTCATTTAACTGATCAGGATGAATCTCAACTGATACAAGTGGGTATCCAAGTGAACGTTTGATACGGTCGCCAAGTCGACCATACGTATCCATCCTATTATTTAAATTCGTAGAAAGAAAAGCAGATAAAGGAGTAATCTCACATGCAGAAGCCATACTATTATTTAATCTGTAGTATGAGGATGTATAGAACTTTTTATAGGTTTTACTCTGTGTATGTAATTATAAGAGTAGGTCTTGCTGAAGTGTCTGGAGCTTCATTGGATGAGAGCTGTTGACCATCTGTATTTGTAGCAATATTATAGAACCCATGGAAGTCATCAGGGTTTCTGATCCAATCCTGTACTACAGAGTTTGTAAGACTTACATCAATAGATCCAACATAACCATCATCTCCAGCCCAAGTACCGAATGGTGTTGCATCCCAAGCGACTCCACTACCAGCAGAAAGTGAACCTGCAATTGTATCCCAAGTTATTGTTGTTAGATCTGGTAGTGCTGTTAAGGATTCATTAAGAGTAAACCCTTGACCTTCTACAGCCACCCAATATCTCATCACTGCGCTTGTAACAACAACATTATTTGGATTTGTAAACAAAGTATCAAGATCATTAAACTGCTGAATACCTATACGCTGATCAATATCACCAGCTTGAAGGTCACTAATTATTGTTGTAGCGTCTGAATAGTTAGTAGTCTGATTAGCTAATTTCTCCCAAACATATGTATCAACTCCACCAGTATATCCATTTACTCCATGTGTAATTGTTATTGACTGAGCAGCTATTGACTCAAGAGGATAGTAGAATAATGGTGTACTTGATTGACCATTAAACTCAGAAATTGTCATATATCCCTGATCATTATATTCGAATGTAATAGACTCGCCTTGACGTTCTTGTGAAGGTGCATCACCTCTACCTACATAATTTGTATCTTCAATAGGAGCAGATAATGTCATTACATCACTCCAAGCAGTATCATCTGTTCTATAGAATTGATAAACCTTATTGTATGTCTTGACTAATACAAAGTTTTCATCTGTACTAATACAGGCAGCAACAGCGTTGGCAGGTGAAATAACTCCACCAGTTTCTTCTGCTACATCTTCATGCATCTCTCCATGATAAGTTAGCGTCTGTGTACCTGTATAAGATGATTGAATTGGTAATGAGAAGATAAAGTTTCTTGTCTCACGCTTGGACATAATATAAATCTTACCATCTGATTCACAAGCAAATGCTGCCTCCACATCACCTCTATTTGATCCACCCTCCCAAGTTGGGGAAGCAGGGTAAACAAATGGTATTGTGTCAACAAGTGAAACAGTTTGGTCTGATCCAGTAACAGTTGGTTCAGCAATTCTATGAAGATACTTTGTAGTCTTATTTGCACTGTTATCACCAAACTCACACACAATAAGATAGTCAGTTGAACCATCATTATAACCTATTAGTTCCTCAGCATCTGACCAACTCACACCTGAGATGTCAATTGTACTATTTAAATCTCCATTCCTATCTATAATAAATATATCTGTTGAATTGGAGTCATGAATAGCAGCTGTATAACCTTCATTACCTGTCTTACGCATTCCAAACATTCCTGATATCTCATCAAGAGCTGCGTCATCAACTGTACCAAGAGCAGATGCAGCACTAAAGATCATATAACCTCCACTTGTATCAGTTGGTGTTTCTGTTTCCACAGCTGCAATTCCTGACAGGCTTAAGTCGAAGCTCATGTCAGAACTTGAGGCATTCACCTGGTGCATTTCAACTGCAATCACATTATCACCATCTACAAAAGCGGATGGTGAGAAAGAGAATGTTGCGTAGGTTTCAGGTGCACCATCAGTCGCGAATGTATCATATGCAGCTCCAGCTGCTAAATTAGTTCTATTTTGCTCACTACCATTAACATATAATGCAAAACCATCATCATACATTACTTTAATACTATAGCTATCATAAAGATCACCTGTAGTTATATCTACTGTCTTGCGAAAGTAAGTTGTACGGTATTTGTTTGAAGCTACTCCACCAAAGCCTACTGTTGTAGCCTCATCACCATCACCATAACCAAGCTCAGCAGGACCTGATGACCATAAACTATCATCATATGTTGTCTCTTTCCATGATGATCCTTGATTAGATCCATCATCTAAATATTTCCAAGTTGCACCTAACCCAAATATCTCAGCATCAGTGGTAGGTGCTTGAGCTGGCTCAAGTCCAGTTCCAAGATATATTTGTCTAAACAACGAACCTCTCTGATGTTTTGGAAAGAGAGTAGAAATGTCTGGTTTTACTTTTGGCATTGTAATTTGTTAGTTATGTTATGCGAGGTCAGTTCCTGTTGAAACAATTGTAAGTTTAGGTCTCTGTGTTTGTGTTGTCCACTCAGATGATCTATACTGAGTACCGTCTGAAGAGTGAGTTGCAATGCCCCAAAGGCCGTAATTTACACCCGTTCGTATCCAATCTTGTACAGTAGCAGAATCTAATGTTATTGTTATATCACCTGTATAACCATCTGCTCCTGGATCTGTACCTGTTGCTGAGAGAGTGTAACCTGTTCCACCTGTAGCAAGGGTTCCAATTGTAGCATAAGTTATTGAATCTGCCCACGTACCGAGCATGTTATGAAATGTAGTACCCTGACCTTCAGAGTTAACTGTAAGTTGAAGCTCAGCAGATGTAACAACAATATCTGCTGGTGTTGCATAAGCATCATCTAAATCATCAAACCTCAACAAACTAAATCTTTCATTTGAGGCATTTTTATCAACAATCATAGATTGAGTAGAACCTCTATTCGTTGTTGTATTAGCACCAGATTGCACATATGTATCTGTTGTACCTGCATAGCCATTTGCATCTCCATCTTGGAAAGAGTAAGTTACTGATCCAGCAGGCGCATCTTCAAGTTTAACTGTAGACAATCCCATGTTAAATGATACGTCAGAACTTGATGTATTGTTCTGTGATACCTGAACAGCAATAACATTATCACCATCTACGAGATCTGAAGCATCTATTGTACCAGTAAGTCTTGCGTTGTCACTAATTGTACCTGTAGCTAAAGTATTCCAAGCTATAGTACCAGATGGCCAGTTAGAAGATCTTGCCTGCTCTACACCATTAATATATAGGACAACACCATCATCAAACTTAATATCATAATCTATCTCATCATATAGATCACCATCAGTAATGTTAATGGTCTTCCTGAACTGGTTAGATATCTGATTAACATCTGAAATTGTTGTAGTCTCATCACCATCTCCAAATCCTAATTCACCGGCACCACTTGACCAACTACTATCATCATATGATGTACTTGTAAATGATCCTGGATCTGTACCACTATCATTATATTTCCAAGTAGCACCAAAGGCAAACTGCTCATAAGTACCTACAGCAGGACCAGTAGCAGATGGGTCAATATCAACAACAGTTGTGGAAATAGATTGAAGTAATGTACCTGTTCCACCTGTTGCTGACCATAGTTGAAGGTTGTATAAAATATCACCCTCAGTAAAGTCTGTATCAGGTGCAGCAGAAAATGTTGTTGTACCTGTTCCACTTGAAGTTGTAATAGTCTTTTCTGTTTCAACAAAGCCACCTGACTGAGCAGGTCTTAAGTAGAATGTACCATCTGATACTCCTGACTTAAGTGTTAATGTATAAGTAATAGCTGCAGCACCTTCGTTTACAGTTGATGGACCTGCTAAAGTATAATCAGCTGTTTCTCTACCAGATAGACCAGCATCCCAACCAAGGTCAGAACTACCTACAGATGCTTGGTGAACTTCACATGCTAAAACATTAACCCCATCCCTAAATGTAGATGAAGATATTGTTGCTGTATACTGAGCATTATTTGTTACTGTTGCTGTAGCAAGTGAAGAGTGGTTATAGGAAGCGGTATTTATATTAGCATCTGCTACAGCAACTCCATTAATATAAAAGACAAATCCATCATCATATGTTACATCAATATCATACTCATCATATGTATCACCATCATCAATTGTTATAGTTTTTCTAAAGTAATAGGTTGTAGCTCCAGATGTAATAGATGTGGTCTCACCATCACCACCAAACCCGAGCTGACCAGCTCCACTTGACCAACTACTATCATCATAGTTAACACCCCTCCACTCAGTACCTAAATCAGTATCTGTATCTTCATACTTCCAAGTATCACCCTTAGAGACGATTTCAACAAAACCAACTGCTGGCTGGGTTACAGGAGAGGCATCTGTAATTGTTGTAGAGAGAGTATCAAGAGTTGTATTACCACTATTCTTAATAACAATTTCAATCTCTTGATCATCATCTCTTTGAGTATTTGTTAGTCCAGTCAACACAAATGATCCATACTCTGAAGTAACAGTAAATGTACCACTATTAACATTAAACCTACCAGTTGGTTGAACAGTAAAGTTGTATGTACCATCTGTATCATTTGTAAAAAAGTTATATGTACCAGTAGAACCTTCTGCTAAAGTTGTAGGACCAGAAGCAGAATAAGTTTGAACAAATGTATCATCTGTAATTGTAACACTTGTAACAGCAAGTATAGGTCCAGTAATAGAACCTGACCTTACTGTAACAGCCATTAGTACAATATCTCCAACCACTCCATCTGTATTAGGAGTTAAAGAGAATGTACCTGTACCTCCAGTAACTGTAAAGGATCCATTATCAGCTGATACCTCACCTGTTGGTATATTTGCGAAATAGTATGTACCATCTGGCTGGTTTGTTGTGAATGTAAATGTTTCTGTATCACCTTCATCAGCAGATAGAGGGCCAGAGACATCAAATTCCTGTGGGACAGGAACATATTTAACATCTCTTCTACCACCTATAGTAGCACTTTTATCATGTGCATTTGGAAGATCAAACAAACCCATACACTTATTTAATGAGGTAATACAAAAAGGTAAACTAAAATATTGTAAAACAGTATCAATGTATTAAATAATTGTATGGCTGATAATTCAAATAACGGATCTGGATATGTTAACTACAATATCTGCAGATCATTCAATCAAACTATTGATACTACTTTAACAATGCTTACTGGTGCTGAGGTTCCAGGATTTACTGTTACACCTGCACTTACTGGTGGCCAGCCTTGTTCTGAAGTTATTATTATTAACAAAACATCTGGTAACCTTTTTGTATATGATAATGGTTATGAAGATGAAGTTAACAGCCTCGCGCTTGGAGCTGGTGAGAGTATTACACTCCGCGGACTAACTAATGTTGCTCAAGTAT
>Ga0181420_1000578_pt1 | contig 14566 bp, 5 predicted proteins | sample 43SPOviralmetaG_FD_130145 | JGI IMG/M metagenome (GOLD analysis project Ga0181420, IMG submission 130145) | Marine viral communities from the oligotrophic San Pedro Time Series (SPOT) site, San Pedro Channel, CA, USA - 43 SPOT_SRF_2013-05-22 | ecosystem: Environmental > Aquatic > Marine > Strait... | reverse complement strand
TCTCGAAGAGAAAATTCTAAATTTAAAGTTTCTTTTATGATGAAAACAGTTGATATAAAAAGTGGTGTTTATTTAGAAAACACTGGAATACATTTAAATGCTATATTTGGCTATTCAGGCTTTGATTGGACAAGTGTGTCAAGAAATTATGAAATTGATTCTGCAGGTTATTATTCCAATGATGAAAATAAATTATGGCCAATAGTTCCAGATTCAAATTCACAATGTTCACCAAATTCTCATACTGACAATCATCTTGAAATTTATGGTAATTTTTCAGATGAATTTTGTAAAAAATCAAAAGCTAGTTTTACAAATACTGAATTGAACAAATGGGAAAAAATGGAATTTACTTTTACACCAAGATATGGAGATAGTAATGATTCATTTCCAAATTGGGACAGGATATTGATGAACGGTATGAAATTAACATTTATGCCATTAGAACTTTCAAAAGGTGATGAGAGAACTATTGCAAGAGATACGACTTATGATACTAATAATGCCGACGCAGACCCTGGAGCTCCATTTGAAAATCCAGGTGTTACTACTGATGAATTTAACGAGACTGCAAATCAATATGGTGATGATGTTGATATTTCAAGAAATGGAGCTAAAATATATTTAGATAATTTTGAATTTAAGGAAGATTTTTCTTTTCATCCAGATGTGGATGTTAGAAAAAACAAAGGATTAAATGAATATGGTAATGTTAGTTTAACTCAATATAATAATTCTGAAGATTCAAAAGCACCATTAGAAGCTCAATTTTATTTTTATCCAAGATATAATTTTGATGATGTATTTGCAAAAGGAAGAAAAGTAATACTTGAACAATTTAAATTTGGTCAATTTTATATCTCAGATATAGATTGGGGGGATGGTTCTTCTATTGAATATACTAATGAACCATTTCAATTGGGTGTTGATAAAATGTTATACCATACATATGAAATTAATGGAGTTTATGAAATTAAAGGAACAATGTTTCAAATAAAATCTGACTCATATACATATAGTTTAGCACAACCTGAACTTATTAAATATGAAGGTATAAGTGGTATTGCACATAATAAAAAATTTAATATAAAAATATATATTAGTATGGGTAAAGATGAAGATTTTAAATATTTTGGTTCTGAAGGATTTTCATTTATTCCTTATAAAAATACTTTACCAATTATTGGTGGACTTTCAATGGAAAGTACATATTTTAAAAATTTAAAAAGAAATATTGGATTAATTACTGATGATAATAAAATTGATATTAATTTTAAAAGTTTAAATGATAAATTAAATTCAGAACACGCTTTATCAAAAGTCAATTCTTTATTTGATGATAAGTTAGATATTTTAAATATTTATAGAAAACCCATTGTAAATGAAAATGATATAACAACTTCATATTTATTAACATTACCATTTCCACAATATTATGAAGAGTTTAATGTAGATACTAGTAATCAATCCTTAACTTCAGCTGATAGTGATATTTGGGATCAAGTAGGTAGACCTGATATAGCGTTAAAAATTGGTGATTTTATTTCATCTGGAGTGTACCCATTGGTATCAACAATTGAAGAAAAAGCATATAGTTTTCCAGTAGAACTATTTTTTAATCCTACTTTTGTACAAAACGATGTTTGGAATGGTGGTGAATATAATAATTTTCAATCAGAATTAGGAAAATCTATAGGTGATGTTGATTTAACAAGTATAAAATATCACAATGAACCAAAATCAATTTGGGAAATGTTTGGATTTGAAGAAGATGATTTAGAACAGATTGGAACACCTAATAATCCAAGATATTGGAAAAACATTATTCCTGAAGATTATTCTATATTTAGAAGAGAAGGTGTTAATTCTGTTATATCAGATATGAGTCGTGAATATTTAGCGACTTTACCATTCCCACGATATAGAGAAGAATTTGATATTAATAATGATAATACTATTAATACTTTGGACACAAATCAATCCATAACATTTCTAAATAGACCTGATATAGCAGAATTGGTTGCTGTCATAGCCTTGTGGGAGGCACAAGGAGACAGTGGTGTAGAACCAAGTACTAACTATGACTATCCTTCTTATGTTTACAATTGGTCTAGTATTGATGATATACCAGTTGGTAATGGTTTACAACAACCAATTGAAAACTTTTTAAATTCTAATACTATTTTTAAAATAGATACTTATTCAGAACAAGATTGGATAGGACAAAATGAATATGGTAATACTTATTATTATCCTGTATTACCTAAATATGGAGCAGCTGGTAAATTTATTGATGGAAACTTTTCAAACAATAAAATACCATTTTCATTGGAAGGATTTATAGAAAATAATGATGAAGATAAAAGTTTAATTATAAAAATAGAAAATGATAAATATAATAACAATATTTTTAATGATTTAAGTGGTAATGATAATAGAGGATTTATAATTAATGATTATAAACCAAAATTTAATAACAAAACTTTTAAACCTGAAAAAACAAAATTTATAGATACAATTAAAACATCAAAAACTAATGGGGCTTTTTAATGGGAAAAATTATACAATTTAAAAATAAACCAAAGCCATTATCATATGGACAATATTATTATGATAATGATGATAATATAATGGAGCAGGTTGAAGATTCAGCTGGTATTAAAAAACCATATAATAAATTTTCAAATCAAACTTTACAAACTACAGTTGTTTCTGATGAAGTTAGAGATTTAATAATACATGAAAAATATAAATTTATTGGTATTTCAAATATTAAAATAAATAAATTAAAAATAAAAAACGCTGGTGTAAATCACAAAGTAAAAAATACTCATTTTCGTGGTTTTGTGTTTGATAAAAATACTTTTGATTGTTTTTCTGCATCAAATTCTAATGAGTTAAAATCATATAGTGATATTTCTAATGCATTATATAAAAATATTACTGGTGAAACGATACCCCACCCATTTGAAGGGTTGAACCTTCCTGATATACATGTAAAAAATAAAACAAGATTATATGATCATGCTATGTTTTTTAATTGGGATGCTCCAACATATAAAAAAAAGAAAGGACCTAATGAATTAGATTTTTTAACAAATCAGATAATATTACAAAATTTTAATGCAACTACTGAGGCATCAAATATTTTGGAAGTTCCTGGAATTAAACATTCTGGAACTCTTTCAAATGGTATGAGTAATTTTAGTGCATCTGCTTGGGGAAATCAATCAAGTGATAGAGTACCCACACAACCATTTAATCCAATGGATGGTTTGGGTTTAGAGGATATTTCTGAAAGACAAACAAGTATTTTTTCAGAAGATGGTCAAAATAATTATTTACAATTTGTTATTTGGACAAAAGGTAATGCGAGGAGAATAGTTGGTACTAAAAAAAGACGAAAAAGACTTTATGTATTTAAAGTTAATATTGGAGACTTATTTGATTTTGATTCTAATGGTAATCCGTCGGGTAAATCAAACTCAATAACTTTTGAAAATTACAGAAATGTAAGTGGTGGTGGGGGTAGTACTCCAGCCTTTAAAGTTACAGATTTTAGTATTACAGTCAATACGTATCCAGGTGTTTCCATAGATGAATTTCCAGGTGTTTCCAATAATCCATATAATTTAGATATTTTAGAAAGTGTTGAAACGCCATCACCTATAAGACTTAATTCATTTGATGAAGATTTTATTAATGTTGGTATTTTTACTCAACCAAAATATTATAGTGATAATCAATTAAATGCTGGAACATACGGAAATGACTTTACACCTATGGCATTGGTAACTATTAAAGATAAATTAAATCAAAATTTACAATCATATAAAATTGATGATTTAGATAGACAAATTTGTTCAGCACCAACACAAGTAGAATTTAAATTAAATATCACAACATCAGAACCTGAAGATTCTATATTAGTAAAAAAATATCCACATAACTCTTCAATACCACTTTATTATAAATTTTGTGTAGTAGATTGGAACGATAAAGATGATAAAATTAAAACCGTAAAAGATGCTCTTGATTTAAAACCATTAGACTTTAATCAAATATTAAAAAAACAAAATAACAATACATTTATTTTTGAAGACATTGATAATACACTTTTAAATTCATATTCAACTCCAGGTATTAAACAAATAAAAGTTTTAGTGTTCAGCTATAATGAATATGGAAATGTTAACCCTAATCTTGGGGTTAATTATAACTATCAGTATCTACCATCGGATAATAAAAATTTTTTACGAATAGAACCATTAAGATATAAATTAATGACAGTTAGAATATTTTTAGACATACCTGTAAATCAATTTCCAGACTTTGGGGAAATTGGTGGTACTGACTATAAAACAATTCCATGGCCATACACAACTCCTATAATAAATGGAGTTAGTGATGATTCAAAATATAATAAAAGTATAAATGATGTTTTGGGGAGTGGAAAAATTGGTAATACTGATATAATCGATGAAATATTTTTATATCAAGCTAGAGAAAATGATGAACTTGGTAAAACTATAGATCAAATGGATTTAGAACAAGTAAGATATTTTAATACAGGTTCATATAATATGAATACATTACTCGGAGTTAATCCAATTACCAATGATGGATTCAGACCATATAATTATATTAATTATGTTAATGAACCTCCAAATGAAATTGAAGACCCATTGTTTGAATCAATTAATCATAATAATAGTGGTATATCCAATCAATGGTTTGGTGAATTGGAATCAAGTGGAAATAGAACAGGTACGGATTTATATGAACAAGAACAATATGATGATAATTCTAAAGGTATACACATTAAATATACTGCTACTAATATTACTGGAGATACTTGGACATTCTTTAGATACCAAAGAAAAGATTTACATAATAGTTTAAAAACATTTGAAGAAGGTGGAACGGAATATACATTTAAATTTGAAATAAAATTTAATCAATTTTCACCCAATGCTCCAAGCTTTTATATGTTCAGAACAGCTAATAGAGATAATGATTATGGAACAGCATTTCATAACACAGATGGATTTCAAATGAACAATAACTATTTTTATCATGGAAATGATGGTATTTATTCAAATAGTGGTTTAACAAATAAATTAGGTGATTATGGGGAATGGATTACCATTGAAAGAACTCGTAAATTAATTTCAGACTATGCTTCTACTAGACATGATAATTTAGTAGAGATTGATGGTTTTCCAAATATGGAATTTTTAACACAAAATTGGGATAATACTTGGAATGATGCTTCAGAAGCTATATTAGATTTTGATATTCGTAATCCTATAATGTTACCAACTAAAATTTGGGAGGCCTCCTCTCCTTTTTATTGGGATGGAGAAACAAATAAATTTTCAGAGGAAACTTCAGTCGGACAGATATTTATAGGTGATAACTCAGATTTAGATTTAAAACAAAGTTGTAAGTTAGAACTAAATACTGGTGAATTAACTGGTAAATCAATTTATGATTCAAGTGGTAATTCAAACAAGGGGTTATTAATTGGTGACTATAAAGTTAAAAAAGTTAGAAAAGGTGAACCTATGAGAAGAGATTCATTTATAAAAGTTCCTAATAAAAAAAATAATATAAATGGAGCATTATAATGCCAGATTTTGAATTTGAATTTAATCAACAAGATGCAGAATTAATTATTAATCAAGATTCTGGAACATTTGGTGGGATAGATTACATCCGTTTAACCATTTATCCAACGGAAGCTATTAATAATATTGTTCAGTTATCTGATAATACAAAAGGTATTAATGGTCAGGCAATATTCTTTTCAACATTAAATAATAATTTTAGTATTGACATATCACCTTTTGGTGTTGATGAACCAAAACTATTAGGTGGTATACACAATGATTTTAAAATATATCAAAATGATGATGATATATATATTAAACCAAATGATATATTTGATGATTTTCAATTACCTCAAGGTAATTATAAAATACAAATTGATTTTTTAAATCAACAACTTGGTGTTGAACTTGAAGCAGCTCCTACAACTACTTTTTACAATCCCACTGCAACACTTGCTGATGATCAAAATACTAATACAGATCCTGAATATTTAGCGACTTTACCATTCCCACGATATAGAGAAGAATTTGATATTGATGAAAATGGTGAAGTAGATTTTGATGATTCTAGTGAATGGGCTCAACCTTTGGTTGGTAGACCAGACATTTCAGATTATTTAATTAATCTTTTAGATTCAGCTGAAAACCCTACAGGTGATTACTATATTTATCCTAACTATGTTTATGGTTGGAGTACTTTTTCAGATATAATTAATGTACCAACTGTTGATCCATATTCATTTATTGTAAGGCAAATATCAAATACAAGAAAAGAAGTTCGTTTAAAATTAAAAGATAATAATCTTGTTGAAAATTCAATAATAAAACAAACATTAATAAATGAATTAAATGATAATGAACCTGAATTTTTAGAAGATGAAGTAATTGAATCTGAAACTTATGGACAGTTTGTAATTCCAAATTCAAAATACAAGTATCAATTTAAACATATCTTAAACATTGGTAATGGTAATCATATTTCAATAATGAACTATACATTTGATAAAATTACAGATGGTAAAAATAATCAATCTATTATTTTAAAACTTTATGAACCACTTTCAATATCAGTTAATAATTTAGATGCAGTAACTATTGAAAGAGAAGTTTTAACAACTCAAACTCAAGATGTATTTTATTTCTCCGATGTACCTGACGTATTTTTTGGTAATGGATTACAACCAGACCCACAAGAAAATTGGATTAATCCCGATGGTAATAATTTAGGATTTCAAAGTTTAGATGAATTAGCTATATCAGCTTCAATAGGTGATATAGAAATTAACTCGTTAATATCATCAAGTGATAATTATCCAAATATAAATACAGATTTTAATGAATTTGTAAATCATACATTTTTTGGGTCAGCTGAACAAAAACTTATTAATTTTAAAAGTAAAGTTGAAACCATACAAGAATATTATTCTGAAATATCAAGTTCACTTTCAGTTTCAAGTTCAATTAAAGGTGACTCGGATTTTATAATTACAAAAAGAAAAAATCTATTCAATAAAATAAATCAAGAAATAAATTCATTTACACCTTATGAACTATTTTTATATTATGATGGACAAGGTGAAACAACCGCATCAGCTCCTGGTTTGGGTAAAAACTATGCAGATACAATACCTGTACAATTAGCTGGTAATTCAGTTGAGGGTATTGAGTTAAATCAACACAATGGATTTAATGTTGTGTACAAACACTCATCAGAAAAAGTATCTGGTACTCACAACAAATATATAGATTTATTTACAGATAAATATTTTGTTCAAAACAAACCATTTTTTAATTATAGTAGTTCAATTTATTTATCATTTTTAATGCAAGGTGATAGCGGTAGTGCTATAAATTATCAAAATAGTAATAACGAGACTTTTAATGGTTTAGTTGACACACCATTACCACAAGATACTAAATATCAAAACAATATTTTAAATCCTGATATAGGAGATGTTTCATCAAGTATTTATAAAAGATATATTTTTGAAGCTTCAATGTCTTACTTTGCACCATTCACATCCGCTACATTTCCAAGTACAAATGACATTGTTAACTTCAGAGCTGGTTCATTAGATGTTGAAATATTAAATGGTAAAAAAACAGGTTCATTGGGCCCAATAAAAGCTTATGGTGAGTATTCTAATTTAGCAACTCAACAAGTTCAACCAGGAGTCCCATTCACAGGTTCAATAATGCCTGCTGGTGAATTGTTTAGAATTTATCATCAAAATTCATTATCATCAAGTCTACAAGGTTATTGGAATATTGATGATGTAACATCAGGTAGTTCATTATCTATCAATGATGTTGCAAATGACGCGGGGCCAACAACTGGTGATGCTACAACTGTATCACAAGTTACTGCTTCAAGTGGTGTTGAAGTTCACGGAAGACAATATGGTTCATCTTATTTTATGGTAAGTGAAAGTCAAGATACTAATACGGGTGTACATTTTGATACAACTGATTTTAATTTTAGTAAAGATGATAACTTTTCATTATCCATATGGGCGAAAAGATTCCATCCAAACACACCATCAGCTGACGCTGGTAGTGCGGGTAACAAGAAACAAAGTATATTTACTCGTGGTCTTGGAATTAATATGTATGGTATTGATTATGATTGTAATATTAACAAAGTAAGAGCAGGTGTGAGACCCGGCGCAGATGCAACAAGACAAAATGTTGAAATGGAAATGGGTGATGATTTATTAAATTGGCATCATCTTGTAATGACTTATGAAAGTGGTTCTGATACAGGTATTAAACTTTACATTGATGGTGTATTGACTGGAAGTGTAACCAGTGTAACAGATGGCGATGGTGATACAATGGGTGATTTTTCATCATCTGCAGTAACAACTACAGCTGATAAACTAACCATTGGTGGTGATGATACATTTCAGGCCTCAGCTACAATATATAATGGATTCTTACAATATCCAAGAGTTTATGATAGAGTTATAACACCATCTGAAGTTAATCAATTATATTTAAAACCAGATGGTAATACTGAAACAAAAATTACAGATGTAAAAATATCACTTAATAATCCAACAAATGTTTTACCATTTGATAATATTTATAAAACAACTTCAACCGAATGGGTTGATTGGTATAATAACGCTATATCAGAAGCTCAAACATTTGATACCAATAACATACATTCATTTGAAAATAACTTACCTCTTTATATAAAAGAAAGTTCTGAATACAATGAAATGAAAACTTTCTTAAATCTACAAGGTGAACAATATGATTTAATTCGAAACCATATTGATTCAATGGGAACAATCCATAAAAGAGGATATAAGAAAACCAATTCACCACCTGATAATACTTTACCAATGTTATTATCTAATATGGGTTGGCAGGCTATAAATCCATTTGAAGGTGATTTAACAGAAACATTAGGAAGTTATTTAAGTGGTATAACTTCAATTGATGATATTAAAAACAATACTTGGAGAAAAACTCTAAACAATTTATTATACATTTACAAATCAAAAGGAACAAAAAATTCAGTAAGAGGATTATTAAACACATATGGTTATCCACCTGATGTTTTACAAATACAAGAATTTGGTGGTTCAATAGATGCTGATGTTGATGATCCAGGTTTTATTATTTCAGATGATGAACCAATTCCACAAACTGGTGATAATTTTCAATATGATACAGATTTAAAAAATCAATCTTTTACATCTAATAAAAATAATTTTAGTTATTACAATTTTAATGCAGATACAAGTAGAGTATTAAATCTTGATTGGTGGATGGATGATGCAAATATTAATACAATTGAATTTGTTTATAAACACAATAAATCAACAAACACTCAAACAATATTAAAATCAAGTGGTAGTGGAACTGAAAATCTTTGGGATTTAAGATTAATACCAAGTTCGGATGGATTAAGTTCATCATTTGAATTTAGACTAAATAATTCTAAAACAGGCTCTCTCGCAATAGCATCAAATGGAGTATCAATGTCAACCAACTACTCAAATATGTTGGATGGACAATTATGGAATGTAATGTTACAAAGAATGACTGGTAGTACTTCAACTAACATTACAAATGAATATAGATTACATACTGCTTTCCAAAATAATAAAACAATTGAAACATATAATTATGTAACAATGTCGGTTAGTGGAGCTGCAGCGACTGATAGTAACAACATAGCTAATCAAAACTTTATGGGAACTGGTTCAAGGAATGAATTATTATCATCTAATTTATTTGTTGGTGAAGTATTTAGTGGTTCATTGTCACAAATAAAAGGTTGGTCAACAGCATTAAGTACATCTAAATTTAGACAACATACATTGAATAAATTTTCTACTGTTGGTAATACAATATCATCACATTGTAAAGAATTAATATATAATTTTAAATTAAATGAAAATTATGCAAGTTCATCTATTTCATCATCAGTTCAAAATTTAACAATTGTAGATGCGGGTTCAGAAAATTATTTTAAAAATTATTCGTTTGAAAAACCAGGACAAATTTTTCAAACATCATCAATATATGGTTCTGAGCTTATTGATATAATTAGATTTACTTTACAAGACAACAATAGTGACAAACATAATAACAATAACATACTTGTAAATCCTAAAAAAGAAGTTATTAGTGATTTAAATCCAAATAAACCATCTGTAGAGTCATTAACAAATTCATTTGGTAAAAAACCAAAAATAAAAGTATCAAATAAATTAGAACTGTATCGTTCACCACAAAATTTTGTAGACAATTTTATATTGGATAATATTAGTAGTTTTAATCTTGAGAGTTTATATGGAAATCCATTATTTTACTACTCCTCTTCATACGATGAATTTGACACATTTAGAAAAGAATTTTTTGATTGTTATGAAATTAAAATTGACGTAAATAAATTCATTAGAGCTCATGAAAATATGTTTAATCATTCTTTAGTTGAGGGATTAAAATCTGTAGTTCCTGCTAGTTCAACTCTTAGTGGAAAAAATTCAAATATTGGTGTTGAAATAAAACCAACAATATTAGAAAAGCCAAAGTATGAAAATAAAAAAGCTACTTTAGTTATTAATCCAAACACTTTTACAAGTAGTGTTAATCCAAGTCCAAGTGTATTACCAACAATTGAATTTGAAAAATCAGGTTCAGTATCAGTTCTACCAACTTATAGTGGTTCATCATTACTTTTACCAAAATCAGGTTCAGTATCAGTTATACCAACTTATAGTGGTTCGAGTGTTGTTTTTGCTAAATCAGGCTCAATATCATTATTACCAACTTATGATGGTTCAACAGTTGTTCTACCAACATCTGGTACAAGTAATTTTATTTCAACACATCATAATAAATCATTTGAAAATATTCATAGTAATTGGGGTACTGGTGCTGATGACACATACTTTGTTAGTTACGCTTCAGGTATCTCTGGTTCAGATGCGGAATATAATATTAGACATATAGAACCACGATTTGTATTTCATATGATTGGTGATACTGAGTTTTATTCTGGTTCATCTCAAGATGGAACGGATTATACCAATCAAAGTTTATTTTTCAACAGAGTAATGTTAACTGAGGGTATTCATGCTAATATAACTTATGATTCATTTATAAGTGGAGATCCAGGAACACAGACTGGTAGAATGATTGGAAAAACAAAATATTTCTTTACTGGTTCAGATGGTGAAATAATATTACCAGCAAATCATGTAAGTAGATATGATGCTGGTAATCATTGGTTACAAAGAATGAAAAAGGGAACTCAAAATACAGATCCAGGAATTTTAAATGTTCAAGCTGAAGATTATTCAACATCTTCTTTTTATGGGGTAGAGGTAACTCCTGGTGAAAGAGAGATAATAGTAAAGGGAAATACATTACCAAATATTGATTCCAAAAATAGAAGTCAATACTAAATTAAAAAATAGTGTATTTTTTCAATTTATTTATATTTATATATGAATTAAAGTATTTTTAAGTGTTTAACAGTAGGAGAAAATAATGGGATATTTAGATAATTCATCAATTACGGTTGATGCAGTCTTAACAAAAAAAGGTAGAGAAATTTTAAAAAGTGGTGGAAATCTAAACATTTCCTCATTTACACTTTCAGATACAGGTGTTGATTATACACTTTGGAATCCTGACCACACAGATGGTTCAGCATTTTATGGAGCTGCTATTGAAAATTTACCACAATTAGAAGCAAGTGTTCACGCTGAGTATAATTTAAGAAATAGATTAATTACTTTAGGTAAAAAAGCAACTGCTCTTCCTACATTAGTAGTGGGTGGTTTAGATTCACCAAATGGAAACAAAATAACATTCGGACTAACAGAAAATAAATTTAATAAAACACAAACTCTTAATATTGAATTATTAGGATATTCAACAGGTGGAGATACACCTGAGTTTTATGTTTTAGTAAAAGATCCAACTATTGTACTTCCAACTACAAATGTTGAAATACAATCAAGAATAAGTGGTGTAAGTGAACAATTTTTATCATCAGTTGAAATTCCAAATGCCGAATTGTATAAAATATCAAGTGCTAGAGGACTTAAAACATCATTTGATATAACACCTTCTGAACAAGATAAATCAAATAAACAAACCACACTATATATTTATGAAGGAAAAACTGGTGCTTATACACTTGTAACTGTTCAAAACGATATTACAAAAACACCAAAACAAATTCTATCAAGTGGTGGTATAGGATAACAAATTAGGAGATAAATAAAATGGCTATAGCGGGTACAAACATATCTTTAAATACATCAGAGGGATTTGATAAGATAACGGAAACTGAAAAAATTACTTCAGCTTATTTTTCAGATGGGACAGCTACATTAGCAGCTGCTAGTATAGTTTCAACATCACTAAGTGCTACAAATCAAAATTACTTTTTTGGTATTTCAAATTCTACAACACCAACAACAGCTGAATTTAATGTTGCATTTGGTAGTACAAATGGATATGGTGCTGTAGATACTTCTACTACAAAAAGTAATACTGAAGCTATTTATAAACAATATTCTAGTTTACTTTTGGCTCCTACAGAAGTAACTGGTGGATTTCACATTTCAAGTCAAGGTTCTCATGCTGGAAAGTTAACTGGCAGAGATGAAGAAATATTTGTTCTAAGTGCAAGACGTTCAAATATGAAAGATAGAATTAATAAGAATAGTTGGATAATAGGTTTAAGTGGTTCAAATACGGCTAATTCTGCTGGAGCTGATATATTATACCTAAAAGATGATAGTATAAATGAAACTCCAACTGCAACACCTGTCGGAGACAGATACAACATCGTAAGTTGTTCAGCAGCTGGTGTTATCGCTGGTGAGGCTACAGTGAAAAACTTTGGATTCTTTTATCCTGATACTGGAACATTTATACTTAGTGCAGCTGAGTTATCTGCTTCAATACCAGGTAAGGGTAGTGATATTGGCGCCACAGTTACTTTTGATAATGACGACCAAAAAGGATTTGGATACCCAACAACTAGCAATGATAGTACTAACAGAAATACTGGTTTGAGATTTATAAATTGTTTACAACCACTTGGAGCTTCTTTAAAATTTAGAGATGAAGAAGACCAAGTAAGTGCTCAATATTTTTGTAGAGTTAGAAGTGCACACGCAAACTTTTCAAACAATCCAACATTCGTTAGTGGTTCATTAAATGAATTAAGACAAACTACAATGAAAGGGAATCCTGTAACATTCATAACATCAGTTCAATTGTATAATGATTCTGGTGATTTAGTCGCTGTAGGTAACCTTTCAACACCATTAAAGAAAAGCTTTACTTCGGAAGCGACGATTAAAGTTAAACTAACTTATTAAGATGGGTTCTTATGTCCAATGTATTCGGAGAGATTGATAAATCATCAACCATAATTGAGAGTAATATTGTAAATTATACTCAGAATTTGAGTTCATCTGTGGATGGTATAACTACAGTAAAAATTATTTCAGGATCTCAAAACACCAATTATTGGAACTCTCTTAATACTTTATATTATACAAGTGGTTCAAGTGTATATGGTAGTGAAAAATATTTTCAATCAAGTAAATTAAATTTATCTTATCAAGTAGCTGGTGATAATCAATTCTTAACTAAATATCATAACTATTCAAGTAGCTCACTTATAAGTATTGCATCAATACATTATGGTGAAAAAATAAAAGAGGGTACGTTCCAACTTACAGATATTTTAGGTTCTAATGTGGATATTGATGGTAATAATCCAATTATTGTAGATGATGGAAAAGGTAATTTATATTCAACTAATGCTAATAGTAATTTTGGAACTTTAGCGGCTTCAAATACATCAATATCATCGTCTGATAATTTTATTGGAAATATATTTTATAATCAAGGTTTAGTTTTAATTAGTGAAACTGGTTCTTGGAGTGGTAGTGTTAAATATTCAGATTTAGCAACTAATTATAATTTAAAATTTAATTCAGTTAACACCATAACAACACATGAATATTCTGTAAATTTATTACCACAACAATATAATTATTCAACAAACTATACTTTAAGAGAAACTTTAATTGGAAGTAATGATTATGTAAAATACTCTACACCATATTTAAATGCTAATTTTACAAGTAGTGATTTTCAACCATACATTACAACGATTAATTTATATCAAAAAGGTGACTATGATACACCTATAATTCAAGCTACTTTACCAAAACCAATAAGAAAAAGTGATAAAATAAATATGAGATTTAAAATAAGATTAGACTTATAGGAGACAAATGGTTACATTAGGATTAGATGCATCAACGACTTGTGTCGGTTATGCATTCACACAAGATAAGAAGATTCTCGATATGGGATTCATCGACATCAAAAAAGAAAAAACACCCAAAGATAAAGTTCAGAAAGTTCTTGAATTTCTCAATAATATTTCGTATATTGAT
>Ga0181420_1000575_pt1 | contig 14623 bp, 22 predicted proteins | sample 43SPOviralmetaG_FD_130145 | JGI IMG/M metagenome (GOLD analysis project Ga0181420, IMG submission 130145) | Marine viral communities from the oligotrophic San Pedro Time Series (SPOT) site, San Pedro Channel, CA, USA - 43 SPOT_SRF_2013-05-22 | ecosystem: Environmental > Aquatic > Marine > Strait... | reverse complement strand
AAGATTCAATTTTACAAGCATTGAATGAATACAAGCCTGATGTTGTGATTAATACTGCTGCATTAAAACATGTACCGGTATGTGAATCAAACCCATATGAAAGTGTTAAAACTAATATCATAGGACATAAAAATTTGATTGATTGTATTTTAGCATGTAACCATCAAATTGAAACATTAATGTTTATATCAACAGATAAAGCATGTGCACCTATGAATGTATATGGTATGTGTAAAGCAATATCAGAACGATTGTATATAGATTTTGCAAATAAACAAAATGATATTAAAGTTTGTTTATGTAGGTATGGTAATGTTTTAGAATCAACAGGTTCGGTGATACCATTCTTTAAAGATTTATTGAGCGAAGGAATTACGACATTACCTATTACAGATGAAAGGATGACTAGATTTCTTTTAACATTAGAGGATGCTGTTAATTTAATAGAATGGAGTTATGATCATTCTGAATCACATGGAAAAATTGTTATTCCAAAAATTAAAGCATTAAAGATAACAGATATAGCAACATCATTAGGTAAAGCAACTGGTGATGAGATTATATTTCAACATATAGGAATACGTCCTGGCGAAAAGCTTCATGAGGCTATGATAAGTGATACAGAATCATTTAGGACAATTGAATATGAAAAATATTTTATGATCACAGATGAAATTATTAATCAAGAAAGTTGGACATTTAGTTCAGATCAAAGTCTTATGAAATCGGAAGAGGCATATCAATTTCTTAAAGAGTCTGGAGTAATATGAAAGTATTAGTATTAGGTCATAATGGTATGTTAGGTCATATGGTTGCAATGTATATGCGATCAAAAGATATTGATGTAGTAACTTTACAGGAAAGATGGCCATCAAGTCAATCAGAAATTTTAAATTTTAATGGAGATTATATAATTAATTGTATAGGTTCTATTCCACAAAGAACTGATTCCTTTAATCTTAATTGGCAATTACCAATTTGGTTAGATTTACATGCTCCATGTAGGATAATTCATCCAGGAACCGACTGCGAAATGGATGATGATATTTATGGTATATCAAAAAATGTAGCAGGTAATTATATAAGAAATTTAAGTAAACAGACTAAATCAATCAAGACATCTATTATAGGTCCAGAACTATTTGGGAATGCAAGTTTATTAGAATGGTTCTTATCTCAGGAAGGAGAAGTATTTGGATATACAAAAGCTATATGGAATGGTAATACTACTCTAGAATGGTCAAAACAATGTTATGAGTTAATGAATGGATGGAATGATATAGGAAGAGAAATTATTATATCATCTACTCCTGTATCTAAGTTTGAATTACTATCTACAATAAAGCAAGTATTTAATAAGGATATAGATATCAAACAAAAGGAATTAGGCAGTAACAAGTGTTTAGAGGGAATAATATATACTGGAACTATTAAAGAACAGTTAGAAGAATTAAAGATATATTATTATGAAGGTTAGTAGCAAATTAATTATATCTCCGCATATCGATGATGAAATATTAGGACCAGGAGGAATATTAGATAAAAATACTCATGTAGTATATTGTGGATATGATGAATCTCATATACCAAACCGACCAGTAGCTACAGAAAGATTAAGAGAGGCAGAAGAAGTATCAAATTACCTAGGACATAGTTTCCAGTTATTAGATAATCAGATTAATAATTATTCAGTCACTAATTTGATAGGAGATATAGAAACTGTTATTAATGATACTACGCCAGATGAAATATATATTCCTAATCCGTCATATAATCAAGATCACAAAGCAGTATATGATGCTGCAATGGTTGCAACTAGGCCTCATGATAAGAATTGGTTTGTTAAGAAAATATTATTATATGAACAACCTCAAGTAATATTATGGAACAATACCGGAAGAGAATTTAGACCTAGTTATTATGTACCTATTGATATAGAAAGAAAAATAAAAGCATATCAATTAATGAAATCTCAGGTTAGAAGTTTTAGAAGTCCGGAGTTATTAAAATCTATAGCACATTTACGTGGACAACAAAGTAATTATGAATATGCAGAAGCATTTGAAGTATTAAGATGGATAAAATAATTGTAGATACAAATCCAGAATTTGGATATGAGTTAGCATGTGCCGCGCCATATGCATATTGGTTGCATAAAAATAATATGTTAGAAAAGGTCATCACATGTAAAGGTATGAGTCCGTTCTATTATTTTTGTGGTAATGTAGAAGAACGACATGAACATCGTAGTATGGATAACAGATCAAATGGAGTACAGAATTTACCAAATCCATGGATACATCATAATGCTCAAGCTGTATACGGAAAGAAATATTCTGAATTATCAGAACAACAGCAAATCGAAGCAAATGGAGTATTAGATTATTCGAAATGGATTGCACCACCTTACAAAGAAAAGTATTATGATGCAGAAATTGATCTACCAAAAAAGTTTATAGTATTATCAAATCAATATAATCTAGAACATAATGAACAACCTGTAGGATATTTTGATATCGAGTCAATGTATAATATATTTACTCAATTGAATGATAAAGGATATACTGTAGTTTATAAAAGACCAAAAAATACAGAATTTGTTACGGATGCCAATGAATGGAAGTCTCAAAATATAACAGCTAATGTAGAAGGTCATGGAATAATGACAGATTATGATCTAGTATCACACTTTGATAATGTAATTTTATTTGATGATTTAATTAAAAAGGTTGGTGGGACATATAATGAAGCTCAATTTAAAATATTTGCTCGATCAGAAGGATTTATAGCTAGAGGAGGTGGAGCAAGTATTTTATGTAGTTACTTTAAAGTTCCGGTTATTATTTATATTAATGCCTCCGGAGATTCGAGACCTGGGTATTTTGATGGAGATTGTTATTTCAAAAAAGTATCCGGAGCAAATATATATCCTGTTATAGATCTTAAAGATGATATAATTAAAAGAGGATGTAGAGATTATTCAAAGGTATATAGTAACATAGAAAAAGTATTTTAACAAACAAAAAGGAATAAAATGGAAAAAGAAAAAAAAGAGTGCCACAATTTTAAAGATGATGTTAACAATCTAAAAACTAGGTTGAATATGAATTCAGTGTACGGAAGTGATAATTTACAAGAATGGTTGATTGCCCAGCTAGATATAAAATCTAATGATTCTATATTAGATATAGGATGTGGAGAAGGAAAATATCTAAATGCTATAAGTAAATTAACTAACAACAAATGTATTGGTATTGATTATGATAAAGAAATGATTGATAAGTCAATTGAAACATATTCATCTAATCAAGGAGTATCATTTTTTAATCATTCAATGGACGAATTAGATTCTGATAATTGTCCTATAGCCGGACAAAAGTTTGATATCATATATTCTGCATATGCATTTTATTATTCAAAAGATTCATTTAAATTATTAGATGTATTAAAAAATTATTTGACGCCAACCGGTAGGATAGTAATTGTAGGACCATATGCTGATAATAATAAAGATTGGTTTACATTCTTAAATCAATTTGTACAACTCCCGGATTCGATTATGGAATCATCATACAAATTTATGGCAGATGTATATAGTTATGCCGAAAAAGAATTTTCAGAAGCATATCATAGAGAATTTATCAATACAATAACAATGCCAACATATGATGATCTTAAAATGTATTGGGAAGCAAATATATATTATGATGAAAAATATGATAGTCAATTTAATATATGTGCTCTAGATTGGTTTTCAAATAATAATACTTTTAGTTATAATAAGGTAGCTAGATTAGTTTCAATGAGTAAATAATATTATGAAGATATCATTAATACAGCCCGGCAGAAATAACCTTAAGTATCTAAAATGGTCTTATGATTCTATAAGAAAGAACCAAGGTAATCATATTGTAGAAATTTGTGTAGCAGATGATTTTTCAAATGATGGTACTTGGGATTGGTGTGAAGAAATGATGGAAAGAGATTCTAATTTCAAAGCAATTAGAAATGATGGACCGACTAGATTAGGCCATACAATATTATATGATAGATTAGTTAATGAAGTAGCTACTCATGATATTTGTATGATATATCATGCCGATATGTATCTGATGCCAGGAGCAATTGATCAGATAGAACATAAATTAAAAGATAAGACAATTGTCTCATTAACAAGAATTGAACCGCCATTACATCCTCCAGGTCCAGAAAAGATGCTAATCGATTTTGGAATTGAACCTGAAGAGTTCAGAGAACAAGAATTATTGGATTGGTTCAAGGATATACAATTAAACCAATTAACAAAAATTACAGAAGGTATATTTGCTCCTTGGGCATTCTATAAAAAAGATTTTCAAGAAATAGGTGGACATGATCCATTATATGCTCCACAATCAAAAGAAGATTCAGATATCTTTAATAGGTTCCAATTGAATGGAATTAAGTTCAGACAAACATGGGGAGGATGTGTATATCATATGACTTGTAGAGGTTCAAGATTTGCAGATGGAGCTGTAAGAAATCCGGATGGTGAAGTGTTTATGAAGAATAGAGAGACAGATGAATGGCTTACACAAAATGCAAAAGCAACAAGAGAGTTCATTAGGAAATGGGGACATTTTGTAAAACATGATGAATACTTAAAGCCTATCATTCCTTCCAAGTATGATATAGGATTCATAGTAAAAAATTCTAATTTGGAATTGTTAAAAGTTCTTGAACCATGGTGTAGTACAGTATATACAGATAATGATAGATTAAAATATTATTCAATAGAACAACCATTTACATCATTTAATTTAGAAGATAGGGTATTACCATATGATAATGAAAAAAATAATGAGATACTAGTTGAAATTGATGGAAGTAGATTTACTCAACAAGATATGAATTACATTCAACAATTATCTGAAATAATAGCAAGTAGTGGTGAAGAGGGAACATTTGATCTTGGTAATTTATATATAACAATAAATAGTTTAAAAACATATGAAAACGAACTAATAGTATGCGAGTAATAGTAACAGGCGGAGCTGGGTTTGTAGGAACAAATTTGGTTAATAGATTAATTAAAGATGGTCATCAAGTAACTATCATTGATAATTTTTCAACAGGCAAGAGAGAAAATATTAATCCAGCAGCATATTGTTGGGAACAAGACATTGCATCAGTAGATATAGATACTTTACATGAATATGTAAAAGATGTAGATGTAGTATTTCATTTAGCAGCAATAGGTAGAATACAACCATCATTTGAAAGACCATATGATTATATTGATACAAATTTTAATGGCACATATAATTTAGTAAGAGCATGTGATCATAGCAATGTCCCATTAATCTATGCTGGATCATCATCACATCATTCAGGTAGATTTAAAAATCCATATACATTTTCAAAAGATTTAGGAGAAGATGTTATTAAATTATATCAAGAACATTTCAATCTTCAGTCATCAATTGCTAGATTCTATAATGTATATGGACCATATCAACTAACAGAAGGAGGATATACTACCTTGATCGGACGTTGGTTAAATAATATCAAAAATGGTAGTCCTTGTGATATATTTGGTGACGGAGAAAAGCGTAGAGATTTTACTCACGTAGATGATATAGTAGATGGTTTAGTTAGAATAATGAAACAACAAGCTTATGGGTATATATTTGAATTTGGTCGAGGTAAAAATCACTCTATAAACGAGGTAGCAAAAATGTTCGATATAGTACCATGGTATCAACCTGATAAACCAGGTGAAGCACAAAATACATTAAGTGATAGTAGTTTAGCTAAAAATATATTAGCTTGGGAACCAAAAATTAATTTACAAAATTATCTAAGAAAGGTAATTGGTAATGAAAAAACATGGAATAACATATGAAAAAAAGAAATACGATAGGAATAGTAGGACAAGGGTTTGTCGGAACAGCTGTTAATGAGGGACTTGCAAAGTTTCATAATATTGAGACATTTGATATTGTTAAAGATAGTACATGTTCTTCATTAATAGAGTTAATTGAAAAATGTCAGTTCATCTTTATATGTGTTCCAACTCCAATGGATGGTGATGGATCATGTTACACAGGAATGGTGGAGGGTGTTATAAAGGATATTAATAGAATGACGACTAAAAAGAAAATATTGATAGTAAAGTCTACAATACCCCCCGGCACAACAGAAGGATGGAATAAAGAATATGATAAAGTTGATATCGTATTTAATCCAGAGTTTCTAACAGAAGCAAATTCAATTGAAGATTTCAAAAATCAAAATAGAATTATTGTAGGAGGACCTAGACCAGCAACAACTAAAGTCTCTAGAATATTCAAAAAAGCTTTTCCAAAAGTTCCTATTATCAAAACAGGTTCAACATATGCAGAAATGGTTAAGTATGTTACTAATTGTTTTTTAGCAACTAAAGTTTCATTTGCAAACGAAATGTATGAGATATGTCAATACTTAGATATAGATTACGATAAAGTAATTGAATATGCTCAGAGGGATGAAAGATTAGGATATTCACATTGGATGGTTCCAGGACCTGATGGCGATTATGGGTATGGTGGACATTGTTTTCCTAAAGATGTAAAAGCATTAATAAGTGTAGCAATGGAATTAGATTCAAATGTCAAGCCTATTATATTACAAGCAATAGATGAGAAAAATAATCGAGTTAGAAATGATAGGGATTGGGAACAACAAAAAGGAAGAGCAGTGATATGAGATATTATATACTATATCCTAATAATACAGAAGCCGATACAGTTAATGATGTAAATCAATTAGGTGATGATAATGGCTTCGGTGTATTTTGGGCACGGAAAGGATTTAATATATTATTAAATGCTGTTGATCAAAATCATGAAGTATTACCTTATCTTATTATCAAAGATGAGAAAGGAAAGGGACATACAATTGAAAAATTTTTAGATAAAATTAAAAAACTCAAAGTACGAATTCAGGACTAAACCAATGCCAAAAATTAGAAGAGATAGGATGGATGATTACCAGCCTTATAAAGAAAAACTCCCTAGGAGAAAGGAAGAAAACTATGAGGAGTTTAAACGAGATGCAAGTAAACGTAATAAACGTAATAAGAAAGGTAGGTAACATATATTTATTATAAACCAATCTAAAATTAAGGAGAGACGGTAAATGTATACAAGAGAACAAATTGTGGAAGTTGTAGAATCAAAAGGCTACAAATACTTTCATGATAACGCAGACAAATCATATGATGTAAATATCATAGGAATCAGAAACTCGGAAACAAAAGGTAGAGTTACAAATGCATTTGATGATTTAATGACAATTGCATATAAAGATGAAAGTTGTGAATGGCAATATCATGAATTTGCTTGTACAACAGATCCAGGAACACATTGGGTAGAACATCCTATGATGGAAAAGGGGGTTGCAATCTTAAAACCAGGACAGTATAGAGGCAGTCATAAAATAAGATTACATGGAGGTAAATATACTGCATTAGGCCAGAAGAAAGATGTAACAGTTTATAGAGATGGAAATCTAGATAGTAAATATGATTTAGATGAATCAAAAACTGATACAGGTTTGTTTGGAATTAATATTCATAGAGCAACTTCAAAAGCCGGAAGAAAGTCTACAAGAGTAGATAAATGGTCAGCAGGTTGCCAAGTAATTGCTCATAATGACCATTGGCATCAATTTTTAGGTATATGCCAAATTGCAAGAGAAATACACGGAAATTCATTTTCATATACTTTACTATGTAGCGACGATATTAAGTAGAGGACTTTAATATGGTTATGAAAATGATATTTAGCGGTAGTCAGCAGATCATTCAAGAGACATGTGAACATTGTGACGAAATAGTTTCTAATGTACATATATCAGAAATAACTGTATTAAAACCAAATGAAAATCGTACAGTAACTATAGCATCTGCTAGTAGTGATATTACTGTACTATCTAAAGAAGCAAAGATTCTAGAGGTAAAGAAAGTAAGGTTAGCTGATAATATGTTAACAGCTAGCGTCGTAGAAGGTACGCCTGTAACAGAAAGTTTAAAATATGGTATACGGTCTGAGAAGATGTGTAGTTCATCTACTAATACAGATTTATCTGAATTTTGTTATAGAGTTACAAATGATAAATTTCTTTCAAAGGAGATAGGCGGACTGACATTATCACAAAGCTTCCATACAGCTAGTAAAGCACTAAATGATATTACTGGTGGAGCAAAAGTTGGTCTAGATCGAAAGGGAGATGTAATCCGGATCAAATCAGAATCAATAACCGGAACAAGTGATTTTAAATACTTTGGTGCTTGGAAAAAAACATGGTATAGAGAGATTGAAGAAAAGGCTGATAAAGAAGAAGCATACCAATTACTTTTAACGGAATCTATAAAAAGAGAATTAGATCAAAATTATAAGATAGAAAATTTCAAATACAAGGATGGATTTAAAAAACCTGTAGGTCAAGAGGTTACTGGTAGTACATATCAAAACAATCATTCAATTGAATTAGATGGCACAAATGACTATATAGCTTTAGGTGATGCATCGAGTACTTTACATTTCACTGAAGATGATATAGATGACCATGGTATTTCTGTAGCAGCATGGGTATATGTTGCCCAATTCACAAGTTCAGTGGGATACCCTATATTAACGATAGGAAGAACTCATAACAAATATTATGGACTAACATTCCATATAAGTGCTATTTATAAATTAATGTGTAGTATATACGGAAGTCATGAGGATGGAACTTTTGGCCAGACTGGGAATCATAGAAAATCAGCCGTATCAGCTGATGTATTAAAATTAGACCAATGGATGTTCTTAACATGGGTAATGCCAACTACAGATCATACTGGGTGGAAGTTATACTTGAATGGAAAAGAAATGAGTACAATTACTAGTGGTAATGCTGAGGTTACGCTTACTTATAATGGAGATTCGCAAATGGGCAAATTAGGAAAACAAAATCAAAGTGCTGAATCATTTTTCCGTGGTAATATTTCTAATGTAGGAGTATGGAGCACAGCCTTAGGACCTAAATCAGTTTACTCAATATTCAATGATGGAAATCCGTTAAATTATATATCAGGCTCACAAGGATATACACAAACCGGAAGTTTAGTAGCATATTGGCAAATGGAAGAAGGTTCCGGAACATCTACTAGAGAAATTGCTGCAGGCGGACCCCATGGAACATTAGTTAATGGAGCAACCTTCTCAGACTTAACACAAAATGCACCATAATATGAAATACGTGATAATAAATTCAAGTGAAGTAAGTTCAATAGATTTTTCTCAAGTAGAAGAGACATCAACTAATACATTAAGATATAATCTAGATGAAACAAAGACATTTGTTAAGTTCAAAGGCAGTACACCTTCCTTCCTAAATGGCAAGACACAGTATACAAATTTTCAGATGATATCAATGTTACAAGATGTCAATGGAGAGTGGTATGACAATGACGATAGTTAATATTTATATAAAATGATCAAACTAAAAGACATATTACAAGAAAGAAAAGTTTTATCAGTATTTGACTTTGATGATACATTAGCAAAAGCAGATGCATGGATATATGTTCAACAAGGTGGCCGGACAATTAAAAAATTAGATCCTGCCCAATTTGCAGTATACGAACCTAGGTCAGGTGAATCATTTGATTTTAGAGATTTTGATAAGAAATTACAGAATCCTAGAGTTATCAAACAAAATATAGAGTTGTTGAAAAAACAATTAGATAAAGCAAGAAGATCATCAAGAGGAGCCAGGAAGGTCACTATATTAACTGCAAGAAGGATAGGAGCACCGGTTACTAGTTTTCTAAAATCATTAGGTATTAATGCATATGTAGTTCCAGTAGGAAGTTCAGACCCGAAGGTTAAAGCAGATTGGATCGAAAGACAAATACTTAAAGGATATGATACAGTATATTTTATGGATGATAGTCCAAAGAATACAAAGGCTGTTCAAAAGATGTTAAGACGATATCCGAAAGTTAGATCAATAGTAAAATTGATAAAAGAAATAGAAGTATGAAAAAAATAAAAGAAGATTTACCTATCAAATTAAAAGATTTGCTAAGTACAGTAGATATCAATAACAGTGATTTAGATATTACATTTGCCGACCACCATGGATTACAAGACGGATCAGGATCACCATCTCCGTCAGCAGGTGTTGATTTAGATACAATTGATACAGCTGATGATATTAATCCAGGGTATGAAGCAGTAGGTGGTGGAGATGAAACAGATTTAGATGATGAGATGAGTCATGAGTTTGGATTGCCGAATGAGTCTAGGATGTCTTTAAGATCGATAATGAAAGAAGACTTTCCAAAGAACAAATATATAGAACCATCTAATTCAGAAAAGGATGAGTTGAAACAGACATTATTTAATTTGATTCAAACAGCATATGCTCCTATAGGAGGTCATCTTAAATTTAAGTCACCAGATGATATAAAAGACCCAGATTTGAAATATTGGAAAATGGCTGACATTGATGCAGACCCTGAGATAGATGTTGTTTATTTTGGAAAGAAAACTCCATTTGGTATTAAACATACTGGTATTGGTCATGATGGTGAAAAGCCAAATATCAAAAACTTACTTATTAAGAAGTCTGCAGAATTAAAAAGATCTGGTAATTATGTAGAAGTATCAAAAGGAGCATTTGATTCATTTGTAGGTAAAGGTAAAGTTCCTGTCATAGATGATGAAGAAACAGTTAGAAAGGTTTTAGGTGATAGGAGATCTAAAGAAACAACATGGCATGGTGAACATCCAAAAGGAACATATCCAGGCAATGGTTGGTACGCCAGAAAAATAGGTGGTAAGTTAATAACTAAAACAATGATAGGGAAAATATAATGAGAATATTATCAATAATAATGATACTAACATTAAGTTCATGTATGGTGTCTCAAAAAGCATTTGATGAAAAGTGTTGTAAAATGGAAGCACAAATTACAGAACTTGAAAGTAGATGTAATGGTATGGATATGAAAGAACAACTTTTAAGACAAACTATCCATGATCTACAAACAAAGAATGATACAATAAACAAATAATGGAGTAATACAATGGGACATCAAGTATTTATTAGACATACTTACATCTATAAGTGTAGTGAAAAGCAATGTGGTGAAGAATGGAAAATAAATGAAGCAATACAATTAGAAAAATTAAGGTGTCCGCATTGTGGCAAATATGATACAGTTCATTATGTTGATGTAGACCAAAGAACAAAATACAATAGAAGATGGGAGTAAAAAAGCTTCAAAAAAATTAGGTTATTTGAAAAAGTTTTCTTATCTTTATATATAATTAAAAGATGAGAAAGATGCGAATATTGTTTTTACATGGCTTAGAAAGTAAGCCGGGATGCGAAAAGGTTCAATACCTCCAAAAATTAGGACATTCAGTCCAAAGTCCAGAGATGGAATACCGGGACAACCGATCATATGAAAATCTTTATAAGTTAACTAAATATAATAATTATGATGTTATTATAGGTTCATCTATGGGTGGATGGTTTGCATGGAATTTAGGTAAAGAATTAGGAGTTCCTGTATTGTTATTGAATCCTGCTTTACATAGTAGAACGATTAATCCTATTATAGGAGATTGGGTAGGAGAAAAAAAGAAAGCTTCAAAAGTATTTTTAGCTATAGGTAAAGATGATGTTTGGATACATCCAGTTGGGACATTACAATGGTTAAGAGCTAATGATGAATTAGATTGGAATCCCAATAACATATTTGAAGGAGATTATGGTCATAGAACAAGTGTAGAGTGGTTCAATAAAATATGGAAGCACTTTGAAGGAGATATTATTAATGCAAATGAGTTACAAGGGAGATATAAGGTATGAGTAGATTATTGATAGGAGTAGGATTATTTTTATTTGGACAAATATTAATATGGTATCAAACAAATGGACAATTTAAATGGGAATGGTGTGCTAAGAATCCGTTTGCAATGGCATTAATATTCTCAATTCCAATTTCATTTGCATTTATAGTTGCAACTAAATATGTTGTAGGGTATTTTGATGGACAATTATGGCCAGGAAGATTCATAGGATTTGCAACAGGGATAACATCTTTTGCAATTTTAACAAGCTTTTATATGAATGAAGGTATCAATGCTAAAACAATGATATCATTAGTATTAGCAACAGCATTAGTTGCAATACAAATCTTATGGAAATAAGTAGCAACTGCATATTTATATTAAAATAAAGAACAAGGGAAAACTATGTTAAAATTAAAATCGTTACTTACTGAAGCGCCTGCCGATGATGCTGCAAAAGTAGCAAATGCTCCATTAGCCAAAACAGTGAGTCTATTAAAGAAATTATCAACAGATAAAGATTTTGTTAATGTACTACAGAAAGGTGCTCAGGATGGAGATCTTAAAGATGAACAAATTAAATTTTCGACATCAAATATTGCATGTACTAAAATGTTTCCAACTCAAGCAGAAATAGGATTTGGTAATAGTTTAGATGATTTAGTATATGATAAATTTAAAGTAATTGATTTATGTTTCAAGCCACCAGTGAAATTAGGAAAAGCACCAGGTACTCCAATATTGTGTGCAAGAGTTGGAGGAAAGATTGTTATATTAGATGGACATCATAGATGGTCTGCATGTTTCATGACCAATAGAAATGCAAAGATGGTATGTGATATAATGGAAGTGCCTGGAGGCGAAGATGCAGAAGGAGCTTTGAAAATAATGCAAATAGCAATTGCAGCTAAAGCTGGTAGAGTACTTACTAAAGATTTTGAAGGTCAAGATTTAATGGCATCAGGAACAGATGAAGTTGAGGCATATGTTAATGAAAACATGATTGAATCGGCAATAGAAAAGTTTAACAAATATACAAATGGAGCTTTACCAGATGCAGCTGCAATTGCAGTAGAAGTTGGTGTTGCACATAAAGTGATAGTTAAAATGAAAGGAGAATTTCCTAGAAACATAATGCCACAAGCAGATCATTCAGGAGCAGTTGGAGGACAAGATGGTGTTAACACATCTTTAGAAAGAGGAGCTATTAATTATAAAGAACCATTTGGTGTTGGCGAGGGAAGAATCAAATTAGCTAAATTGATAGGGAAATAATATGGAACCAGCAAAAGCATTCAATAATGTTATTATAGGACAATTTGCTCTAACAGGCGTGCCAGTTAAAGTATATGTTCAAGGAAGAATATTAATTATCACTGATGTAGATGATGTAGAAGATCCTACTATGGGATTTGGAATGGACGAAAATGGTCAGATGCGTCATTTCAATTATTATGAAGTAGAAAAATTAATTGTAGCCGGAAATAATATTACAATTGATACATATAATTCTGGAATGGAAGATAAATTCAGCGGTGGAGAAGAAAAACCAGAAGAACCTAAAGCTGATGATAAGAAAGATGATGCAACATCGGATAAATTGCCGAAAGAATCAAAAATGAACTTACAAGACATATTAAAAGAAGCTTCACAAGAAGAAGTAGATGCTGACATAGAAGGTGCAGAAGCACAGATAGATGCTGCAAAAGCAAAAACAAAGGCAGCAAAGGCAGCAGAAAAAAATATAATTAAGAAAGCAAAAGAAAAAATTAAAGCAGCTTCAGCACAACCAATTGATGATGGAATAGTTAAAGAGGACCATCAATCATATACATTTGGTGTAGGTGATATTGTTAAAAATAAAAATACATCTTGTCCACATCATGGTTCAATAGGAATTGTTAAAAAGATTATGGACTTACCTAATGAAGTAGGAACAGTAGCTGTGTATACAGTTATGAATTCCGGTCCAACATATAAAGCTGGGGATAGTTTAACTAAAACAATAGACCAATTAGAACCTATAACAGCAATTGGTCAGCAAGAAGAGGAATACTAAAATGGCAGATAAAAAAATTAAATTAGCAGACCTAGTTAAAGGTTCAGGATTTGAAGAAATTCCAAAAAAATGGTTTAGTCCAGAAACAGGTGATGCAGAAAAAGGTGGTAAGAAACCAGTTGATTTAGTATTACCAGCAAAAAAAGAAATGGTACTACAAGCAGATACGGAAGAAAAACGTGGATTGATTGTTAAATGGACAGATGGTAAAGGATATGAAATGCAATATTGGTATGGAACTCCAGATAATATAGTACCATCAGAATTGATAGCAGATGGAACCTCAAAAGGCAAATCTGTTAAAAAGGCGATATTGAAATATCACTACAAACCAGAAGAATAAAAAAGGAGACCTATAATGGCAAAAAAAGTTAAGAAGGCTGTTAAGAAAACAGCAAAAAAAGTTGTAAAGAAAGTATTAGATTCAACAACTATTGATGAAAAGATAATGGAAAATATAGATGAGAACAGAAATCTATATAATACAATCTTATGTTATATTAAATGTTATGGTGGATATGCATTAGCAGTAGGTGCTGGATGTACATTCGGAGCAAGCATTTGGTGGGGACTTGGTTTATTAGTTGCAGCAGGAGGCTGGGCTTATTGGCAAGTATGTAAATGTAAAGCATGCAAGGCTAATATGCCAGGCGGAACTTGTTGTAATGGATAAGTATATTTACAGAGCCAAGTT
>Ga0181420_1000574_pt1 | contig 14627 bp, 12 predicted proteins | sample 43SPOviralmetaG_FD_130145 | JGI IMG/M metagenome (GOLD analysis project Ga0181420, IMG submission 130145) | Marine viral communities from the oligotrophic San Pedro Time Series (SPOT) site, San Pedro Channel, CA, USA - 43 SPOT_SRF_2013-05-22 | ecosystem: Environmental > Aquatic > Marine > Strait... | reverse complement strand
AGCTAGATTTATTACTGGCAGTTTTAATAAAATTGATAAACAAAATATTACACTTAAAACTCCTACAGCAAATATAGCTATTCGTGGTACTGATTTTACAGCTACAGTAGATGAACTGGGTCGTAGTCTTATTATCTTGTTACCAGATGCTCTAGGGCTTTCTAGTGGCGAAATAGAAGTAGTTACTGCTATGGGTACTGTTTTACTTAATAAACCTTATGAAGCTACTACAGTAAGTGTATTTGAATCAGCACCTAGCAAACCTGTAATATTAGATTTAACTTTAGATATTATAGATAACATGCTAATTGTCACACCGCCTAAAGAAGAACAAATACTTGAAGAAGAAACAACTTCTACTAAAGTTGATAGTGTATTAGATTTTAATGATTTAGATATAGATTATCTTGCCGAAGATTTTTTAACAGATGATAGTTTAGAGTTTACTGAATTAGATATAAATTATTTAGATGTCAATTACCTGGAAGATTTACTTAATGTTTTAGATGCGTTAGCTGTAGCTGAAGAAGAAGACCAACTAGCACAAGCAACTAGTACGCAAATAACAGGAACACTATTAGGTAAAGACCCAGACACACAAATAACAACTTTAATAGCAGGTGATGTTATAAGTTTGCGTAGAAGTGTAAATGAGTCAGTACGAGTAGATTTAGATGGAAATAACTCTTATACAGTTATATTTATACAAGATGGTATATCTAATGTGGTCAAGGTGAATGGCGGTAGCGATTCAATTATAACTATAACTCAGAGTGATTAATGAAGAAGTTAATATTCATAATACTTATAATACTAAGTTTACCTTTAGTATTTCAGTCTACCCCAACAGAAATACTTAAATTAAAAATATTTGATACTTTTATAGAAACACCAGAAGAATCAGGAAACTTTGTCATACTCAATATAACTGAAGAAGATGTAGAGCGTGAAGGTGGATATCCACTACCTAGACAAAGATTAGCTGAAATACAAATGGAAATTTTAGGTAAAGGTGCTGTTGGTGTTGGCTGGGTTATATCTTTTCCACAACCAGATAGAATGGGAGGTGATGAAGACTTTGCAAGGTCTTTAGGGTATGCACCATCTGTTATAGCTATGTTTGAAGATGGTAAAGGAAAATATCCTAAACCTACAGGTACAGTAGTGAAAGGTGAAGATAATGGTGGTATAGTATCTTTGGGAGTTAAGGAAAACCTGAACACTCTTACAAATAATACATTACAGGGTCTAGCCATTGCTCCCACCGAAGTTGACCAACTTGTAAGAAGAATACCTCTTTTAGTAAAAACACCTGATAATAATTGGATTCCTGCTTTTGGTACGCAAATATACAAATCTTTATTTAATGTAAAAACTTACATTATAAAAACTAATGATAATGGTATAGAAGAAATATCAATAAGAGGAATACCACCAATAAAAACAGATAGTTTTGGTCGTAAATGGATTAGTTGGATAGATACACCACAAACAGATTTACAAGAAATGGATGTAAATGGTAAGTTTGTAATAGTTGGAGTTACTGCAAATGGTGTTATGCCACAAATAGCTACTCCAGTTGGTTTATTAGAACCTCATAAAATACAAGCTGCATTAGCAGAATCTATATTAATACAAGATAGTCCTTATATTCCTGATTGGGCATTGGCTGCAGAAATATTAATCTTTATTACAACAGTAGCTTTGGCGTGGTTGTTAATAAATATTTTAGGAATAACTACAGGAATACTATTTACCAGTATATTATTTTTTATAACAGCATTTAGTGGACATTATCTTATACAAAAAGGTATTCTTATAGATGTAAGTTGGACTTTAATATCTCAATTTATAACAGCTTCTATAGCTTTTTATTTAAGATTTAGAGAACAATACAAGTTAAGACAACAAATTAAAAAACAATTTGAACATTATCTTGACCCAAGACAGGTTAAACAATTACAAAATAACCCTGACTTATTAAAGTTAGGAGGAGAAAAAAAGTATGCTACCTTCTTATTTACTGATGTTAGGGGATTCACCGCTATGTCAGAAACTCTCGAACCAGAAAAAGTAACTTATATAATGAATAAAGCTTTAACTGCACAACAATCCGCAGTACAAAAACATGGTGGTATGGTTGATAAATATATTGGCGATGCAATGATGGCTATATTTAATGCACCTATAGATTTAATAAATCATCCTAAAATAGCAGTCGAGTGTGCTTTTGATATTATAGAAAATATGTCTATTCTTAATATAGAGTTACAAGAAGAAGGATTGCCACCTATAGCTATTGGTATAGGTATAAATACAGGAGATGCAGTAATTGGAAATATGGGTTCAGAATCTAGATTTGATTATACTGCTATTGGGGATGCTGTTAATACAGCAGCTAGATTAGAAAGTTCTACAAAAGAAAGAGATGTAGATTTATTAATTGGAGAATCTACTGAAAGTTTATGTGGTTATCATTTAAAAGAACTAGAACCTATTGAGGTAAAAGGTAAATCTAAACCATTAAAAATATTTACTTATGAACAAAATACTCAATAAAATTAAATTAATTTGGAAATGGATTTTAGAGAAATTTAAGACACGCTATAAAGTTACAGTATCTTTTAATAAAGAATATGGTGATGCAGATGATAAAACTTATATTACTAAAAAGATATTAATACAAAAAGAAAAACATCTTAAATTTAGAGATGAAAATAATAAACTTATAGAGTATAGAAGTTCTGCAGGTCTTAATTACATTATAGAGGATGTTTAATGCAACAAATATTTATAGGCATAATTTTAGTTTTAAGTTTAGGTTGTTATTGGTTATATCAAGAAAACACTACACTTAAATCTAATAACCTTGCTTTAGAAGGTGCTATAGCTACACAAGAAGAAGCTATACAAAATTTACAAAATGACTTTCTTTTACAAACAACTCAACTAAATGAACTTACAGTTAAAAGTCAAGCAGCTCAAAGAGAACTTAATAGATATACTCAGTTTATAAAAGACTATGAATTATCTGCAAAAATACTGGCAGACCCAGTAGAAATGGAGAGAAAAATAAATAATGGAACAAAACACATTATGGAAGACATCGAGAAAATCAGCAATGTTGTTGATAACCTTGATGATGGTTTGCAGTTGCAGCCTAATTCCAACTAAAGAAATACAAGTTACAGCAAAACCACTAGACAGAACTATAGTGCAACCAGTTATGCCTAGAGAAATTGACCTAAAAGAACATATGTGGATTGTTGTTACTCCTGACAATTGGGAAGAACAACTTGCTAGAATAGAAAAACAAGAAGGTGAATTAGTTTTTTTAGCTATGACAATACCTGATTACGAGGTAATGGCTTACAATATGCAAGAGCTTAAAAGGTATATGAATGAACTTAAAGAAGTTGTTGTCTATTATAGGACAGTTACTACAAATAACGAGGAATAAAAATATGAATATATCACAAGAAGGTTTATCTCTTATTAAAAAATTTGAAGGTTGTCCTACAGACAATGATGGTAATGCAGTTTCTTATAGATGTGCAGCAAATAAAGCAACAATTGGATATGGCAGCCTAAAATATAAAGGTAAGCCAGTAGAAGATGGTATGAAAATTACTATGCAAGAAGCAGAAGATTTACTCTTACATGAAATGAATGAGTATGAAGGTTATATTAATGACATGGTAAAAGTAGAATTAAATCAAAATCAATTTGATGCTTTAGTAGCATGGGTATTTAATCTCGGTCCTTCTAATTTAAAATCTTCAACTTTATTAAAACTTTTAAATGCTGGTGATTATCACACTACTCCTAGTCAAATAAAACGCTGGAATAAAGCTGGAGGAAAAGTTTTACAAGGTTTAATAAGACGCAGAGAAGCAGAAGCTTTATTGTTTGAAGGCAAAGAATGGTATGAGGTGTAGCCAATGCCATTAATGAAGTATGTATTTAAACCTGGCATAAATAAAGAAGGTACTAATTATAGTAATGAAGGTGGCTGGTTTGATGCAGATAAAGTTAGATTTAGAAAAGGAAAGCCTGAAAGAATAGGAGGCTGGACTAAATTTAGTGAGAATGGTTTTATTGGCACGGCAAGAAAGATACATCCATATAGAGCAGCAAGTGGTGATACTTATATTGGTTTAGGAACACATCAAAAATTATATAATTTAACTGGTAATGTTTTTTACGATATAACTCCTATAAGGGCTACTACTACGAATGGTATTGTCTTTTCTGCTACTAATGGTTCAAGCACATTAACTGTAACAGACGATGCTCATGGAGCACTTACAGGAGATTTTGTTACAATTTCAGGTGCAGTTACTTTAGGCGGTTTAATTACTGCTGATGTATTAAATCAAGAATATCAAATAGAAACAGTAACAAGCGAAGATACTTATACTATTATTGCAAAAGATACATCTGGTGATGAAGTAACAGCAAATAGTTCTGATTCAGGTAATGGTGGTTCTGGTGTTGATGGTGCATATCAAATAAATACAGGACTAGATGTCTATGTAAGAGGTACTGGTTGGGGTGTAAATACATGGGGTGCTGGAACATTTGGTTCAGCAGGTGATTTAACATCTACTAATCAATTAAGATTATGGTCAATAGATAATTTTGGTGACGATATAATTGCAGCACCAAGAGCAGACCAAATATATTTTTGGGATAAATCATCTGGTACTAGCGATAGAGCAACTTTATTATCTGCAGAATCAGGTGCTAGCGATGTGCCTACAAAAGTATTGCAAATAATGATGTCTGATGTTGACAAGCATGTTATAGCTTTTGGTTGTAATCCAATAGGTTCTTCTGAACTTGACCCTTTATTAGTTAGATTTTCAGATACAGAAAGTGCAGTAGACTGGACTCCAACAGCAACAAACCAAGCTGGCGGTGTTCAACTATCAACAGGCTCTATAATTATTGGAGCACTTAGAACAAGACAAGAAATACTTATATGGACTGATGCAGGTATTGTTTCTATGCGTTTTGTTGGAGAACCATTTATATTTTCATTTACAGAAGTAGCTGAAGGTCCAAGTTTAATATCTCCTAATGCAGCAGTTAGTGCAAACAATAGAGTATATTTTATGGATAGAGATGGCTTTCATGTTTATTCAGGTTCTACGCAAAGATTACCATGTACAGTATTAGATTATGTTTTATCTGATTTAAACCAAGACCAGGCATTTAAAGTATTTGCAGCAGCTAATGAAGGAGTAAACGAAATAATGTTTTTCTATCCTTCTGGCACAAATAAAGAAATAGACAAATATGTTTTATATAACTATTTAGAAGGCACATGGTCTATAGGTACAACTACTGATAATTTTGTAAGAACAGCCTGGGATGAAGCATCTGTATATGAAAATCCTTTAGCTAGCAGTAAAAATGATAGCACTAATACTAATTACATTTACAGACATGAAGTTGGTCATGGCGATGGAGCAGATAATTTTACAGCTTTTATAGAATCAAGTGACTTTGACTTAAATCCAGATGGAGAAAAATTTACATTTATATCTAGATTAATACCTGATGTAGAGTTTAGAGACCAACAAACTACTTCAGACACAGTTACATTTACTATAAAAGGTAGAGATTATCCATTACAAGACTTGTCTACTTTGCAAACAATTAATGTTACTCCTCAATCAACATTTGCAAATACAAGAGCAAGAAGCAGACAAGCAGCAGTTAGAATATCAAGCGAAGCTAGTGATTATGGATGGCGATTAGGTGATATTAGATTAGATATTAGACCAGATGGTAAAAGATAATGGCTGATATCAAAACGATAGCATTACCATTGCCTAATATGCAATATGACTCTGATAATGAGGCATTAACTAGAAGGTCTATTGAAATAGCAATAGAAGATTTAAACAATAAAATTGTTACTATACAAAGGATGCAATCAACAACTACAAGCAAAGCATCTAAACGACATCAATTTTTATTAATGGGAATGAAGCATGGCTGATAATCTTAAAGTATTAGGTCAACTAGACCCAGCAGCAACTACCACAACTGTTCTTTATACTGTGCCTAACATGACACAAACAACTGTTAGCTCAATAGTTGCAGCTAATAGAACAGGTTCTGCAATAACATTTAGATTAAGTGTTCATGTAGCTGGTGCAGGTGCAGATGATAAACAATATATATATTACGATAAATCAGTTGCTGCAAATGATTCCTTGGCAATTGTTTTAGGTATAACATTAAACCAAACAGATGTTGTAAAAGTTTATACAAGTGCAGTAGATATGAGTTTTAATATGTTTGGATGCGAAACTAAAGAGGATAGATAATGCAATATAAAATTAAAAAGGGAGATACTCTTAGTGCTATATCTAGAAAACTAGGTATATCTGTAAAAGATTTAGCAGAAGCTAATAATATAAAAGATGTTAATAAGATACAAGCTGGTGCAAGTTTAACTATACCTCAACCAAAAAAAAAGAAAGCATCTACTGTAGAAAGAGTTATACCTGAAGAAAAAAAAGAAGTAATTAAACCAAAGAAAAAAAAGAAACAAAAGAAAATAGTAGAAAAAAAAAGAGAACCTATATTACCAATTAATGTAAGACAATTTTTAAATCCTTATGAAGATAGAACTGCAGAAGATTTATCAACAAAAGAATTAGATGCTTTAAAAGAAGTTGTAGCTCGTAGTCAAACATCAGAAAGAATTGCAGAAAAAAAAGCTCAAGGACTAGACCCTAATCTTATTGAATATAAAGATTATGAAACAACCTCTGAAGGTAGCCAATATACAGATGTTGATAAGACAAGCAATATGTCTGTTCGAGATTTAGCAAGTAAAATACAAAATCCTTACTACAATCTAAAAACATTTTTAGGACAAGCTACAGTTGTACCACAAGAAGGTGGTGGCTATCGTGTTGTAGATACTTTTGATTTTGCACCTGAAACACAAGCAACAGGATTGCAAAAAATAAAAGAATATTATTCAACAATTCCTGAAGCTGGTTTTAATCCATATGCACAACTAAGAAATTTTATGGGTTATTTTGGACCTCAAGAAGGAACAGGACAAGGTGGAAGAAGTAATATAAATCTTTCGGCTATAGGTGGACAAACAAGATATAATTTTAATAAAGGTGGAAGTATGAACATTCAAGAACAAACTAAAAATGTAGCAGCACAAGGTCGCTATGGCGATTCTATGCTACTGCATGTAAATCCTGCAGAAGTTAAAGGCTTGGCACAAGCAATGCCTATAACTGTAAATCCACAAACAGGACAACCTGAAGCTTTTCTACCTTTTATAGCACCTATAGCAGGTTCTTTGATTGGTAGTAGTTTAGCTGGTGGAGCAGCAGCAAGTGCACTTGGATTAGGTGGGTTAAGTTCTCTTGCTATGGGTGCTTTAGGCTCAGGACTAGCACAAACAGCAGTAACAGGAGACCTCAAACAAGGTATGTTAGCTGGTTTAACTGGTTATGGAATAGGTTCTGCATTACAAGGTGCTGCAGGTGCAGCAGGTGCAGGAGTTGGTAGTGATATAGCAACTAAAGGAGTTACAGAAGCAGGCAGGATGGGTACTGAAGCTGGTGCTAATGCAATTGCCAGAGCTACTCAACAAGCAGGTGCAGAAGCAGCAGCAACAGCAGCACAATCTTCAGGTATTCAAAATTTATCAACTGCATTTGGAAACCCAACAGTAAGTTCTAATGTAGTTAATCCATTAGTAGAATCAGCACTCGCTCCAGCAAGTTTTGGTGGAGAAATGTTAAGTGCTAATGCCTTTACTGGTGCTCCTGTTGGCGGAGCTAGCACACAATTTGGCTCAGGAATGGGTAATTTAATGCAAGGATTAACTCAACCTAGTGCTTATATTCCAATGGGAATAGGTATGGGTGGTACATCTATAATTCAATCTCAAGAAGAATTTGCTCGTCAAGAAGCGGAAAGGCAAGCACAATATGATGCAGATAGAGCAGAAATGTATAGAAATGCACCAGAACCAATTCTTTATTCTGCAAATGGCGGAGTAACAAATTTTAGAGGAGGCGGTAGGTCTGAAGATGATGATTATACAGGCGGAAATCTTCCACAAATATTTGCACCTGATAGACAAGCTTATCAAGTAAATCCAGACTTTATGGCTGGTTTTGCACCAGAAACAATGTATTTTAATCCATCTACTGTAAGTGCTCCTGCTAGTAACTTAACTAGAGGTGGACCACCAGCAGGTGTTGATACTTATGAAGGCTCTAAAGGAGGCTTTGGAGGCATGCAAGCATCTATTGCACCACAAGTATCTATTGACCCATTTGCAGCATACACAGGACCAGCACCAGAAGGTATGAAATTTACTGATGTTGCACCACCACCACCAACAATTACACCACCAATCACACCTCCAGATGGACCACCAATCACACCACCAATAGTTCCACCATATGACCCACCATTTGATTTTCCAATTAATATTCCAGGAATAGGTGGAATAGGCGGAGGATTTGGAGGTTTAGGTAATATAAATTTAAGTGGATTAGCTGATTTAGATTTTAGTGGAATAGACTTTTCACAGTTTAATCCAAATCTTAAAGAACAAATAGATACAGGAATAGGTCAAGACTTTATGATTAAACCTCCTTTAGATGTTCCTGGTGGTGGATTATTAGACGAAATTCCTGATGGTAGAAATTTTTCTATACAAAGACCAGATGAAATGATTTCACCTATTGCAGAACCTGATTTTGGAATGATTAATATGCCTGCACCAGGAGAAATTAATGAACCATTTATTAAAGATACACCACCACCAGTTTTAGGTGGAGGTCCTGCTTTAGACATATCTGCAATACCTGAAAGAGAAATATTGCAAAAACCAATTATGCCACCAAGGCGTGAAGATTTTATGTCTATAGATAGATTGCCAGATGATAGAATTGAATCTATAGGTATGCCTGTTGCACCAATAGATACAGGAATACCACCTATGCCAAATGAAATAGGTGTTCCATTTACACCTCCAGTATCTATAGCACCTCCAGCAATGCAAGAACCTATGCCTGTTTTGGATGCACCTCAACCAATGCCTATAGCACCGCAACCAATAATGCAGCAACCAATGCCTGATGCAGGAATGATAGTTGATGATAGAGACTTTCGAGATAGTGTAGGGATTACACCTCCACCAGTAAATATTACAGGTAGAGATGAATTAATACAGGGTGGATTTATGCCACAACCAGTATTGCCTCAACTTGAATTGCCAACTACTCCAGTTAGTATTCCAGCAATAACAAGTCCTGTAATGCCACAAATGCCTGTTGACTTAGGAATGATACCTGCTCCATCTGTTAATTTACCATTACCACAAACAAGAATAGCAGGAAGACCTTCTCCTAGAGCAATGGCAAGAGGTAGAGCAGAAGGTGGTGACACACTTAAAGATATACCAGCAGACAATAAAGGATTGCCTAATCTGCCTGAATCAGTAAGAAATGAAATGGGCTTCAAACAAGCAGGTGGTGAAACAGAAGTAGACCCACTTATTACTGAAGTAACTGCATTTATTTTAGGAGAATCTGATAATAATGAAGCTCTTAATGCCTTTATACAAAAATATGGTAATGAAGCATTTATGCAATTAAGAGAACAAATACTACAAAGTCTAGTTCCTAATGCACAAACAGAAGGACAGATACAAGGCGATGGTAATGGCGGAATGGATGATGACTTATTTGGTCGTATTGGCAATAAAGAAAGAATAGCCGTATCACAAGATGAGTTTATTGTTCCTGCTGATGTAGTATCAATGTTAGGAGATGGCAGTTCAGATGCTGGCTCTAAAGAACTTTATGACATGATGGATAGAGTTCGTAAAGAAAAAACAGGAACTACAAAGCAAGCACCTAGGTTAGCTAATGCAGGAGGGCTACTACCAGCATGAATGAAACAGCAGTAAAACCAGAAACTAAAACAGGAGAGTATAGTTTATCATTGGTAACTTCTGATAAATTATCTTTAGTATGGGATGATTGTGAAAAGTATTTAAAAAAATCTGCAAATCGTTCTGGAAATAGAATAAGAGTACAAGACATTTTTTATGACTGTTTAAATAACAGATGTAATTTATGGATTATCTTTGACAAAGGTAGTTTAGAAATTTCTGGTGTCTTAATAACTATGTTTAATACTTATCCCACAGGAAAGAAAATGTTAAACCTTGAGCATACTTCTGGAAATAACATGCAAAACTGGGTAGAAATAGGATTAGATGTAATTATTAAGTTTGCTAAAGAAACAGAATGTGATGGCATTGAAGGCATGGGTAGACATGGACAATGGAATTGGGTAAAGAATAGAAAAGGCTGGAAGAAGCCAGCTACTTTTTATGAATATAATTTTAAGGATGCAGAAGAATGAGATATTATAAAGGAGGCGGTAGTTCCGCACCAACAGAAACAACTGTAACTAATACTGATTTACCAGATTATGTAGAGCCGTATTTTAAGCGACTGCTACAAAGAGGTGAAGCAGAAAGTCTTCAAGGCTATGACCCATATGGAGGTCAAAGACTAGCTTATTTTTCTCCTGATGAATTAACATCACAGGCAATGACTAGAGGTTTTGCTACCTCTGGAACTCCACAAGCTTATACAGATGCACAAAGTAGACTTAATATGCAAGGTACTATTGGCGGAGAATATACTGCTGGTCAAGCACAAGCAGGCTATCAACCACGAGAAATGGGTGCTACTTATCAAGCTGGTCAAGTAGGACCAACATATCAAGCTGGTGAGTTTTCTCCACAATATCAAGCAGGACAGTTTAGTCCAGGATATCAAGCAAGAGATATTACATCAGGCTATGACCCAACTATAAGACAGTCTACATATCAAGCAGGTTCTATGGGTGATGCCTATACACCTCTAGGCTATGAAGAAAACTTACAAAGGTTTATGTCTCCATATCAACAAAATGTTACTGATATAGAAAAGCGTGAAGCTAGAAGACAATCTGAAATATCAGGTAAAAGCATACAAGATGCAGCTACTCAATCAGGTGGATTAGGCGGTTATCGTGAAGCTATTATGCAATCAGAAAGAGAGCGTAATCTTGGTCAACAACTAGGTGATATACAAGCTAGAGGTAGTCAAGCAGCATTTGAATCTGCACAACAACAACTTGAAAGAGAAAGAGCTGGCGGATTAGGTGCAGCACAACTTGGATTACAAAGATTTACTGCTGGTGAAGGTGCAAGACAAACACAAGAACAGTTATCACAAGCAGCATTTCAACAAGCTGAACAATCAAGACAACAAAAAGAATCGTTTGCTCAAGCAGCATATGGTGCTGGTGAATCAGCAAGACAAAGAGCTGCTGAGTTAGGATTAAATGCACAGCAACAAGAAGAAGCAGCTAAACAAGCTCAAGAAAAATTTAGTCAGTCTGGATTCCAAATGCAACAGCAAGCCTTACAACAACAAGGTGCACAAGGATTAGATGCTTTTAGAGCACAGCAATCAGCATTACAACAGCAAGGTGCACAAGGAATACAAGGTTATCAAGCAGGTGAAGCTGCAAGACAACAAGCAGCTAGGCTTGGTTTAACAGCGTCACAACAAAATGAGGCAGCTAGACAAGCTCAAGAGAAGTTTAGACAAAGCGGATTTGATTTATCTAGTCGTTATAACTTAGCTGCTGCAGAAGGCTTACAAGGATTAGGAAGTGCACAACAAGCAGATGCACTTTCTAGAATACAAGCACTTCAAGGTATCGGCTCACAACAGCGTGCTTTACAACAAGCAAGTTTAGATATGGGTTATGAAGATTTCTTACGACAACAAAACTATGCTAAACAACAACTTAGTGACTTTGGTGGTCTATTAAGAGGTGTGCCAGTAACACCAACAGCTATGAGAAGCACATATCAACAACAACCAGGATTATTTCAAACTGCAGTAGGTGCAGGACTAAGTGGTCTAGGTCTATACAGAGGAATGGGAGGCTAATATGAATTTAGTACAAATAGCAAATGAACTAGAGTATGTGCCTAAACAGCAATTGGCTGAAATGTCACAAAACCCTGACTCTCGTTATCCACAATATTTGGTTATATCAGAAATACAAAGAAGAACAAAGAATGAAAAAGCTTATGCAGCAATGAAACAACAGCCTACTACTACAGTAGCTGAAGAAGTTGTTAATGAGTTTATTCAACCTAAAGGTTTGCAAGCAGGTATGCCATCTGGGTCAGCTCCAACTGATGTTTTCTCACCAGAGTCTAGTGGTATGCCTGCCTCTGCTCCTATGCAAATGGCAGCAAGTGGTGGCAGAACTGGATATTATGGTGGTGGATATAGTGCATTTGGTGAATCAGGTTTTGGTCCAGGAAGTTTTAGTTCTGGATATGGTGGTGGTTATAGTGTTAAACCAAACTCATCACAAGGATTAAATCAAATGGTAAATAATCCAATTGAACTTGGTGGACCATTTTCAAAAACAAATTCAAGTGACACTATTCCAATAGAATCTTTATCTGAAAGTGATAGAGCAGAAATAGTAGAAAAGTCTGAAGGTTTAAGTGCAGGACAAAAAGCAATACTTGGCTTAGATGCTTTGGCATTAGCTCTTTTAGTTACACCTGCACCAGGAGCAAGGATTGCAGCAGGAGTTACTAAATTATTAGCATTAGGTGGTAGAGGTATTAGTGCATTAAGCAAAATGAATCAAGCTCGTAGGGCAAATAAGTTTTTAAAAGCTGGTCAAAATGAATTGGCTAGAAAAGGTGGTGTACCAGCTACAGTACCATATAACCCACAAATGGTAAGAGACCTTGGTCAAAAAGCAGTAAGGAGAGATTTACCTGTTAAGTTAGGAGCAGGTACTCTTGCAGCAGGTTCAACATATGCTTTAATAGACCCAGAATCTCCATTAGGTTTAACAAATCAAGGCGAAGCACCTGAAACAGAAGAACAAAGAAACTTAAGATTAGCAGCCGAAGCAGAAGGAGAAAGATTAGCTAAGATACAAGCTGCTAGAGATGAAGATGCTAGAATCGTATCGCTTACAGATTTTGTAAATGCTAAGGATGCTAGAGGCAAAGCAGAAAGAAGAAAGGCTGGTCTTGATATAGCACAACTAGGTGGAGTTATATTAGGCTCTAGAAACTTAACTGAAATGGGTAAAGGTATTGCTGGTCTAGCTAGTAACATACAAACTAGAGATGCAACACAAGATTTATCTGAAGCACAACAACAATACTATCAAGCACAAACAGGTAAGATTCAAGCTGAAACAGCAATGATGCCTGCTAAACAATTGAGAACAGAAATAGATACTTATGCAAAATATCTTAAAACATTAATTGAACAAAATGATGGTAGTGAACAAAGTGTTTCACAAATAACACAAGTGCAAGAATATATAAATTCTTTAAGTGCACAGTTAGCAAAAATACAAGGTTATGCCTCAGTAGATAAAGAAGAAGAAAGGCAAAGAAGATTACGAGAAAGTGGAATATCTGTTACCTAAAGGATAAATAATGCCTCAATATCAATTAGAAAATGGTCAAACTTTAAATGTTCCAGATAATTTAGACCCTGACAAAAGAGCACAAATAGCAGAAGACATTAAAGCTGCTTATGGTGTTGATATAAATCAATCTACTTTTTTAGAAAGTGCTGCTGATAAAGTTAAATCAGTAGGTAGAGGTACTATAGGAATAGCAACAAGAGAACTTCTAGGTTTAGCTGCTTTATTTGATATGGGCAATGACAGCGAATTAGTTGAAGATTTGCAAGAGTACCAAGACTATCTTAGAACAGATTCTCCTTTTGCTTCAGACCCAAAGTTTAAAGATACATATGGTACTGCTTTAGCAGAAGGTGCTGGGTCATTTATACCTTTTTTAGGTGCTGGTTTAGCTGGTAGAGCATTAGCTAGTAGAGGAATTGTAAGTCCAACTGTAGGAACATATGGTATTCCTATGTCTTTGGCTATTCCTGTAGGTGTCTCTGGACAGGTTGATAGAATGTCAATGGCTAGAGAAATGGGTGAAGATGTTGGACCAGTAGCTGAAGTATTTGCTGAACTATTTGGTGGAGCTATAGGTGCTACAGAAGTATTACCTATTGCTAGATTCTTACAAAATGTACCTAAGTCTGCTTTAAAAAATCCTACTACTAGAGAGAGCATAGTTAATTCATTAAAACAATTTGGTACTGGTGCTGTGACTGAAGGTAGTCAAGAATTACTAGCAAGTCTTGCACAAGATTTAACTGCTAGAGGTTTATATAGTGATGAGTTACCAATAGGAGAAAGTTGGTTTGATGAGTTTACTATTGGCGGTATTATTGGTGGTAGTGCTAATGTGCTTCTTAGTGCTATGGGTGGCAAGCGTTCATATCGTAATGCCTATCACAGAGACAGAGAAGCTAAAGCTAGAGAAAATAAACTCTATTTACAAGAGCAAGGTAAGTTTGAAAGAGCTTTAGACCAAGGAGAAGTAACCGAATATCAACAACCTATATCAGTAGCCAAACCAGATATACCTGTGCCTGGAGTTTCAGGAGCAGAACCACAATTAGAAATCGTACAACTTGCTGATGGCTCTT
>Ga0181420_1000573_pt1 | contig 14671 bp, 18 predicted proteins | sample 43SPOviralmetaG_FD_130145 | JGI IMG/M metagenome (GOLD analysis project Ga0181420, IMG submission 130145) | Marine viral communities from the oligotrophic San Pedro Time Series (SPOT) site, San Pedro Channel, CA, USA - 43 SPOT_SRF_2013-05-22 | ecosystem: Environmental > Aquatic > Marine > Strait... | reverse complement strand
TATATTTAGATTCTGATTAGGTATTTATATTTTTACAATAATTTTTAAAAAATGAGACTAACTAAAACTTTTACTTAGTATAGGATATTTTTAGTTAGTATAGTATTTTAGTTAGTATAGTATTTTAGTTAGTATAGGATAATATACTATATAACTAGAAATCTTAGCAGAGTATAGACTAACTAACCTAGTATCATGATATCAGGGAGTTAGGGGGGGTGCGGAATTAAATAAACAATTGTTTTTAAAACTACTTAAAGATTTGTTAATAGGTATAACTATAAGAAGAATACTTATACTAAAAAAAATATTATGTCTACCAACGTTTACACCAATTATTACCCCTCTAACACTGTCTACCTCGAAGAAGGTAACATACTACCCTTTAACCAGACACCCTTTATCCAATGGACTCCTACCAAGACTATTAAAAATCGAGGTTACTATATCCGAAGACTGGCAAAGGAGAACCATAGACTAGGTAAACCTAGTGTTACCTATGATATGTGGTTTAATCACCTATCCCGATATCATGCTAACTCCTCACAGGAGAAGTTAGAAGACCTCCTTAATACCTATCGAGTCATGACACCATTTAAATATTAAACCTTTTTAATTAATTAATTAATTCTTTTTAAAACTACTTAAAGATATCTTAATAGGTATATCTATAAGAAGAAAAACTTATAAAACTAAATCATGAACTCCGAAAATAATCTTTTCCTACCAAGTCTCGAAGACGTGTGCTACATGAACGCCTTAATAAATCACAGAGTATACCCTGAAAAGTCAGTCGACGAATGGTATATACAACTCTCTAAACGTATGCTACGAAAAGTTAACGGTCAATATATCAATAAAGTAGAGAATGCTTTATCAGATTATACCCAATTTTCTAGACAGGTTAGAGAGTTCCCACCCGAACAATACCCTAAACAATACGGACTCGAATAAATAAATAAACTTTTATTAATTAATTAATTCTTTTTTCTAAATAGTTAGGTTAAAACTTTTCGACTTTTTTTTTTGAAAAAATATTTTTTTTTTTAAAATTCTAAAAAACTTTTAACCTTTAACCCAAAACTCAATATATTATATATCTGTTTATTTCTTTTTTACTTTCTTTTTTACTTTCATGTTCTCTCTTATATTCACTGCTGCTAACTGCGCTACTGCTTCCTTTCTAGTCAAAGGTCTATTACTTAAATATCTTTTGTTATTACTCATTTTACCTCCACTAACTAACCCCACTTTATACCCTCCTTCTACCTTAAATAACTTATACGGCATGGTGTGTTTATATTAGTATAATAAAATAATATAAATATCTAATCATGATAATTATTACTGGTGCTAACATTCCCTTCTATTATTGTCTCAGACAATTTCTTAACACCATTAAATACTTTATGAGACCATGTGATAAACTCTACGTGGTAGACCTAGGACTACACCAAGTCCAGAAGCAGTTTTTATTAAGTCGAAATTATAATAAACAAATGGATATTGAATTCGTTAGTTTCTCTAACATGGAGGAATACCCAGCACACTGTAAGAACTTAGGAAGTTATGCGTTTAAAGCAATGGCATTTAATGAGTTAGTAGTTAAACCTGGTATCCGTGATACTGTGCTATGGTTAGATAGTGCTAACATAGTATACCATAGTTTGTTAGAATTAGAAATATTAATACATAATAAAAAGATATACTCACCTTATAGCGCAGAAGATATTAAAACCTACTGTCACCCACAAACAATAAAAAAACTTAATTACACAGGTAGTTTAAATAATGATATGTTAAGCGGTGGTTTGATAGGTATAAATTGTAAAGAAGACATAGGAAATAAATTTTTATTAGAGTTTATAAAAGCATGTCTAGACCCTGCTATAATAACTCCGAAAGGTTCTAACAGAAGTAATCATAGACAAGACCAAAGCGTTCTAACTATCTTATACTGGAAATATAATAAACAGTATGGATTATCAAGAGAAAAAGAATGGAAATACGTAGGATATCATAATAATTTATGGTTAAATGAAATACAATAAAAAAAATGTTTAGTTAGTATATACAATGAATACCTGTTATCTATGTCTTAAAGAGTCGCGAGAATCTTTGTTAGGTTACTACTGTTCTAAGTGTCAAAAGATTAAACACCTATTAAATTTATATGGTGATTCGGTATACGAAGTTTTAGATTTAGTTTTAGTTAGAAGTCCAGACCAGCAACAAAAGAAAATTGATATTATAGAAACTAAAAAAGTAAATGATTTACATAAAAAGGTATTCGGAGAAGTTACGCGCCAAACCGACTCCTAAACGCAGAAGTATTCTGACTTCTACTGGTGCTATTACCCCAGAGTATATACCATGATAACGCGCCAGGACTTCGAGGGTTAGTTAGGTTATCTCCCTTATGTCTACTTCTATAACGTGCGCGTTGTTCTTTATCTTTCGATACCGTATAATCAGAATATCCAGTCGCGCCAAAGTGAGTTACAGACCTTCTTTTATTATTTTTATTTTCAAATGTCGCCATTAACTTTTTACCAGATTTAGTAGAAGGTTTAATACTAACTAACTTAAATTCTCCCATATACTAACTAAAAATAAATTTTTCTGAATTTCTGTTAAAATATCGGTGTAGGTCTAACAATAACTGTCTAGTTAGATTATCTATTCTCGTTAATTTCGCATTACATGTATTACAACGAATCCCTCTAAAATGTCCTGAGGCGTGGTGGTGTTCCATACACTTCCAGGTTTTATCATTAAACTCTTTATCGCATAAATCACAGTTAGTAGCGTGGTAATGTAATTCGAATATCTCGTCTAATCGTTCTGGTGTTTCTTTTAAATTTGCTTTTTTTTTCCATTCGCATAACATGTGAGACCTTTTACCTAAATAAGTAGAAAAATACGCTTTACGCTTTAACGCTGTATCTTTTTTATCGAGTGTTTTTTTATATTCGCGCATTTTAATTCTTTGTTCTTCTACCCAGACTGGGTCTTCTCTTCGATTTTGATAATATCTAGCATAATAAGATTTATCTCGGTTCGCATACTTTTTTTTATCGTAATCTGGGTCTTTTGTTAATAATTCTTTTCTAAATGTTTTATTATATTCTGTTCGTTTTTCTTTTTGTTGTGGTGTCCTTTTATCTCGGTATTCCTTATGTTGTTTTCTTTCTTTTAATATATAATCTGGGTCTTCTAATTTCTTTTTATCTCTGTATTTTTTGTTAGCAATATTTTTTTTAATTCGCTGTTCTTCTGTTAAAATTTTAGTAGGCATTTTTGTTATAGTTATATCTATTAACTAATCTTTAAATTATATTAAATCTAATTTTCTTTTTAAATCTAACCTACATTTACACGTAATAGACCTTAACTTACCTATACTTAAAAATATATTTAACTCACACTCTATATTATCACCATGTTTATATTTATACAGAACGTCTAATATATTTAATAAAGTTCTTTTATCTTCTCGCCAGTCGATTAACTCTTCTAATACTTTATCTACGTCTGTTATAAATCGACTTACTGTTATCTGGTCGTCATTAAATAAAGGTTCGCCCCACCCTAATTTTATTTCGTCGTATAAGAAGTCCGTAATCTGGTCTTCGTCGAGTATGTCTGTAATAGATATCATTTTTTTTATAGTTATACATAATAACTAATTTTTAAATCATTTTTTACTTTTTGATAATTCATTCTTATCTACCTTTGCTGCTTTACCTCCCATGACGGCGCTATATAATCTAGCAATACCCCACTGTCTAGCACTTTTAACCTGAGGTCTAACAGACTGAGGATTACTTTTAAATGCGCCTTCGCCTTTCTTAATTATTTGATTAGCGGCACTAACTGAGATTTTACTTAATCTCGCTATTTCTGCTACTGAGTGTCCTGCGTCTTTACTGAATCCGTGCTTTTTGTTAAATTTTTGTTTATAAGTTAGAGTCATTTTATATACTAACTACATAAAAAAATTAATAACGGCGTTTTGGTTTTTTAGGTTTCGGTTTCTTCTTTACTTCTTTTTTTAAGTTATTACGTTTTACTTCTTTCTTATCTTTCTTATTAAGTTTAACTTTTTCCTGATTCATAAAAGATTTAGTTAGTTTACTAACATTATTAAGAGGCATGGTATAATACTAACCTAGAAAAAATTTAAAGTGTCGCTATGTGCTACTAAATCTAACTTAACATTAACTTTATTAACAAAATTTAAACTAGGGTGTGCTCCGTTATGTTCTAACAAAACTACTATAACTTCATTAGGATTTACTATATAATTAAATAATCCTAAGTCAATATTTAACTGTTCGTCTATAATCTTATGTCGGTGTAATACCTCAGACTGTCCTAACACATTATATTTAACTAACTTTAAAACTGCTCCTCTATCGTCTATATTAGCGGTGTAATGTAGATTCTTTATTACTGTTGTTTGGTGTATGTTAGAACCGAATATACACTGACCGCTAATATAATTATTTGCTTCTATATAATTCATAAGTTCTCCTGTAACAACTGAGTTACATGAAACGTTACCAGTAGCACTACCTAACATAGGACTAACTATTCTATAATTATGTATAGAAGAAGCACTATTAGAAGTTCCAGTTAAATCTATCTGTTCTGTATGAAATGAACCGTTACTACTCATTCCACTAATAGATACTGGGTTAGTATCTGGACTGTCACTAACTAAAAATACCTTAGTATCAGTTAATGGATAGTTAGTAAAAAAACTAGGGACTCGCATTTCACCATTACCTACTATATGAACTCCATTACTGCTAGGTAATAGTTCCATGTCTGAATTTTGCGTAGTTAGTATAATATCTCTAACTCTACCTAACGCTATATCCTCATAATAATTATTTACTGCTCTGTCATTAATCGCTAACTTATTACGGTCTATACCGTCTCGTAATTGAGAAGAGGTGTTAAACTGTGTAAATTTTGATAATCTAACACTACCATTCACGGTAACGTTAGACTTTAAACTAAAACCGTCTGCTTCTACCATAACGTATCGATTTTCCGTGGGGTATTGCTGGAAAAATACTTCACCAGCAGTAGCAGTAGTAATAAATTTAGTAGAGGCGTTACCGCTATCGTTAGTTACATTATAAGATATTGTTAAGTCTACGTCTTCTACATTATCTCTATTATCTATACTAAGGTTAATAACGTTAGTTTCGTTAGTATCTACCATGACATTTCCAGTTAGTCTTATAGTTTCTCCTGGTTCTACACCTTGTTTAAAATCAGTTCTAGCACCAGTCATAGCAGGGTTAACGACATTATCGGTATATGGGTAAGCAGGTTGAGTAGCATAAGATAATAACTTTCTCGAAGAAGTATTCTTTATTGGAGGATTCGTAGGCATAAGGAATATATATATAGATAAAAGATTTAAAAATAAATAAAAAAACTAACTAAAAAGTTACAGTAATAGAGTTAGAAGCAATAGTTAACATTTTACTAACACTAACATAAAATAATAGTGTGTGCTGTGCGTCTTGTGTTCCTGCGCCGCTATCGTCGTTAGGAGTATTACTGTAATCAATTTCTAAGGCGCTAGTCATGACAGTTCCCGAACCCTGGATACCAGCGTTACCGTTCTTAAAATCTAATCCTATATAGTGCTGGGAGTGGTTAAACTCTATGTATCCGTTGCTAAAATCTAAATCCGCCTGTGAATATTTAGTCCCGTTAAAGACTTGGTATGGAACTTTCATACTAACTCCGCCGTTATAGTAATTAAGTAATTGATATATCGTAGCAGCGTTAGATACTGGTCTATCGAACATATTTAAACCATTAACCTTAACCTGTAATTCTTCGTCTCCGCAACCGTCCGAAACTTGATTAGCGGTGAATTCTCGTGTCTGTCCTTTCAATCTCTTAAAGGCGAGTAGAACTCTATGAACTTCTCTATTTTGAATATTAAGTCTGTATAAGTTAGTAGCGCTGTCTCCGTTTGTTCCTGCTGGTAAAACACCTCTAATAGTGTAGGTATCGGTTAGTGGATACTGTGCGGGAGAGTTTCTAAGGTTGGCGATTTGTTCCGATTCGGTCTGCTCGTCTAACATAACATGAGTAGTAACTAACTCTACGTTCTGTAAATCAACTTCAACAGCGTTAGACGCCATACTAGCGTTACTACCTGGTAAAGTAACGTATTCGGCACAGTTAGTATTAAATGTAAGTTCTAAAATCATTTCACGAGAACCTAACAAAAACACAGGGAGACTTTGACTTTCTAAGAAAGCAGCGCCTAACTTCCGTAAGGGGATACCATAAGTTTTACATTTATTACCCTCAATAATCATTTTAGCACTTGTGGCGTTATCTTGTTTTGATAAAATTACGTTACTATCATTCGATATCTGAAAATTTCCGTCTTTATCTGTAATAAATCTAACGTCATTACCTAAGAAATTTCTTTCGAAGTCTACTAAGTGTGTAGCAGTATCGTTAGAGTATAATTTTTCAGTTTCAATTAAAGCGGGTTCTTCTAAATCAGTTAATACTTTATTACCTATCATAATTCTAACTCTACTAATAGCACCTATCGCACCATTCCATAAATTAAGATTATGTTTACCAGCAGCGTTAGTATTAAATCTTAAATTAATATGACTATCACCAGTTAGCATACCGATTTTAGGAACTTTAAAGGTAACTCTGCTAAGTTGTCTACTCTGTGTATCCACAGGAGTTCTAATAGTATTAATTAATCCAGGTTGTTCTCCCGCGTTTTCCGTAGAGTCTAAACCTAACTTAAAATAGTCTTTTAAATCCGTTGTCATTGCTTTATAAGTTATTAAAATATTTTAATTTTAAAGTTTTATTTTGGATATCTAACTAAAATTTCGAATGACGTATCGGTAATTTCTGACGCTGTCTGGTTAGTATCTGCTCGTGTTATTTTAACTGCGATATCATTTAAAAATATTCTCGCGCTGTTATTAAGTGAAATATACTTCAAAGTGCTAGGAACTATATTTTTATTAATAAATGAATTTCTTAACTCTGTTACTTCTCCTTCTATAAAAGATTCGGTAGAATGTATAATAGTTCTTTCGTTACCGCTTATATTATCGCTATTTTTTGTAGAATTAAAAGTCCTAATAGGTAAACTTAGGATTTCGAAATTATACCTTATATTATCACTGTATAAAGCATTTATACCAGCACTAGCGCCCCTAGATTGTGGATATATATTAGGGTCATACGTAGCAGGGTTATTATTAAAATCATTCTTAGCGTTATAACTTCTACCTAACCCTAAAACTTGTCGTAATACGCTAGTTTCGCTGGAATAAGTCGGACTTCCTTTATTATCTACCCCTGTCTGTGCTTCAAACTTTAAAGCGTATCTCTGTATAGGGTTATTAATCATAGGTAACGCTCCCGAGGTTACTGCTTGACTAATCCACGACCCCCTAGGATTATGAAAATAAGTTCCCGTATTACAATTTCTCATAAATATATACGGCATAAGACCTAAGGATACGTTCTTATCAGAGTTAGTAGGGTCTCTGTCGGATTTTACAGCACCCCACGTTACCGCGTCCTGAACTAAATCTTGTGGCAATGATATTCCGAAATCTCTACTATCGAATAAAACATTATCCCCGCCTTTGAAATTATAACTATTACTAGTATACTCTTTACTTACTAACTGAAAATAGAACCTTCTGGTTTCTTGCGATTGTAGGTAATCAGCGTCTCCGATTCCGCTCTTTTCCGTTATACTATAAATTCTCCACCCTTGAACTCCTAAATCTTCGTCTCCGAAAAATTCATAAACACGCTGTAAAGGTCTATTTAAAAAATCGAATTTATCATTTTTACCCTGTAAAGCAAAATTATATTGTATATCAAAATTATCGACGTCTTCGCTTATAGTGCTTTGGAAATTTAAAGCGTCACTTATATAAACAGTTCCTCGCATGGTGCTAACGTTACTACTATCAGTTTCTAAATTATATTCACACCCGAAGAAAGACGCTGGGACGCCGTCTGCTTTGACTGGGTGTGCTGGGTAAGCAGGTTGAACTTCTGGTATACTAGGATTTACCCAGACATTAGCAGTAAAAGCAGTATTTAACCACCCTACATAAACTCTCTGTGTAGTATCTTCAACAGGATTAAAATTTAAACTGTAAAAGTAGGCGTTTTGTTGTTCTTCCATTTTATCAGGACTACTAGACTGAATAGCGCTTAATGGATTCATGGGAAATCTAGCGCCTAAATATTGGTTCCAGTTATCCTCTCTAACTGTTGTTCTACCTGTTAGACTACTTCCACTCGCATAAGATAAAGTATTAGTTACTTCTGAACCTACATTACTGGTAGAATCTAAATTATTAATTCTGTTAAGTGTTGATAATCCTACGAAAACGCCTTCTGCGTCATTTTCTCCTATTGCTTGGTATAAAAAGTCCTGTTCTATATCTCCGTTGTAGTTTTGTAATCTTACAGTCTCTATTTCGTTACTAGTATCTGCTCTAATTGCTTCTACTAACTCACTCTGTGTATAATGACCTTTTTTTATAGTTATAGTTAGGTCTGGTGCTGGGTCTATTAATCGTGTAGCGTCTATAATACTAAATGTTCCGTCTAATACATTCTTTCTAAAATCTTCTGAGGGTAACTGCTCGGTTAAATCATAAGTAACTAACTCAGTTTCAGGTATAATTATTGTTTTCCTTTGTAATTGTCCCTGATAAAAAGCAACTTCTGCGTTAGGTTGTATCTCTAACTGTTTATTAAAAGGTTGTTGGAAATTCGACGCCTCTCCATTTGCGAAGTTAGGATTATAATTAACAATAATAGACTGTTGATTCATTTATAATACTAAAAGATATTTTATTTTTTTACTAGATAATTAGGGAGATTCTGTAAACCTAACATAGTTATAATTTCTAAATTATCTAATAGGTTATTATCTTGTTTGTAAACATGCTTTAAATAACTACTTCTAATATCACTTATAGTTAGGTCAGTGTCATTTATTAAACTTCCCATGTCCTTAACTGCGGTTTCTATAACTCTACTACTAACTTCTTTTCCTCCGTAAGATTTAATGAACCACCTAGTCCCATTATCTATATAAAAATGGTCTAAGTAAAAAGTAAGAATCTTAATTAAGTTAGAATCTACTACTGGGTTTAATCTCTGTGGTAATACTGAGTTTTTCCTAGTGTTGTTATATACAAAAGTAAAGGAGTCTCCGTGGAATAATAAATAATTGTGGGTTGTATCGTCGGGGGGTGTCGCCGTTTTCTGTGGTATTAATTTACAGTTTATGAAGTTAGAGGCGCGAGTCGGTGGTTGTAGTGTAAATAATGCTAGAATCATAAACTTAATAAAATCATTATACGAGGTTTCAGTATTTAAATAAAAATCCATAGCACTAACTAAATTATCCTGTAATTCTTCGTGATTATATATTATACTATTATCGTTCTGTATCTCTAACCTTTTCTGTTCTTGGACTCCGTTAGTTTTATCCTTATGAAACTTTATATAACTATTAATAAGTCCTAAGTTAGCGTCGCACATTTTAAGGATTTTAATAATAATAGAAATAGTCTGTAACTTAGTATTCTCGCTATAATCTGTTTCTTCTGTTAGTTTGTTGTAGATTTCTTCTACACTTTTAGCAAATCCCATATCTAACTTATTTATAGGTTTCCCGTATAGTCTCTCTATCCTTAGTATAGTGCTACGGAAAATACTTTTAGACGCCTTAGACTGGTGATTATAAACGTTATCATGTAATTTACAGAAATCGTCAACTGAATATTTATAAAAAAAGGTTAAACTCATTATTTATATAATATAAATATTATAATAATGATATTCTAACGAAGGTTATACAGATTCTGTAACTTAGACTTAATATTTCTTTTTTTATCTTCTAAACTAATATCTACGTTAGGTTCTGTTATTTGTTTATCTATTTCTTCGGTAGTCTTCATAACTTCACTAACTATCTTTACGTCATTAACTATTTTTTTATTAATATTATCAATCATAATTTTAATATTTTCATTAATATCTAAGTTAGAGTCGAAGTTGTTAGTCTGGTCTTCAAATAAAGGTTGTGATTCTTTTGGTAAAAGTTTTTTAATTTGTTTGACTGCTTTTTTAAATTCTTTCTCATAGAATACCTTTTCGTCGTTAACCTGTAATTCTTTTTGTTTTTTTATGTTAGTTATTTTTTCTTTAATATCATTTCTTTCTTTTTCCATTTCTAGTTCTAACTCCTTACGGATTTTCTTTTTTTCTTCTTCTAACTCCTCCTGTAATATTTTCTTATAGTCTACTTCTACTTCGACTTCTACTTCGACTTCTTCTGGGACAACCTCTAACTCTATGTTAGTAGGTGGTTCGTAGTTAGGTTCATATTGTTCGATAATGTCTTCTATTTCTTTTATGTCTGTATTACCTTTTTTAACTTCTCCTAACCTACGCTTAATTTCCTGTTTCTTCTTTTTGGTTACCTGTAAAAGTTCTATTCTTTGTTTCTGTTGTTCTATCGCCTGTGTTTGTAATTCCTGTGCTTTTTGTTTAGTTTCCCTTCTTTCTTTTGCTTTCTCCATTCGCGCTAGTTTCATTTTCTCTAACTGTTCTGGGGAGATAGTGCGGGACTTTTTTTTAGGTGCTGTCGTATTTTCCATAGTTATATAATCTTATTTATATAATAATATCATGAATAATCCGAATACTAAACAAAGAAAAAACAGAGAATATCACACTTTACTAAATATGTTAAATGATATACTAGACGAAAATATAGAAATAAGAAAAAACCTAAGTAAACTATTAGGTAAAATGAATCACCAGTTATATAAAATTGGTAAGGAGTATAACCTTATAAATAATAATTTAATGGTAACTCGTGATATGATAACTAACCGAAGTAAACTAATAATTATGAAAAATCAACAGCAGGAACTATCGGAAGAGTTGGCGAGTAAAGGACATATAAATATTATATTTGATTAGATTAATATGGATAAAAAAATACTACAAAGTTTTAAAGTTCAACCAGTAGACATAGACGAAAGCAGGTATAATAAGGAAGAGTTAGGGGGGTTCGAATTTCCTTCAACTTTTATAGGTATAGGTGCTGTGGCGGCGGGTAAATCTACACTAATGTTTAATTTAATTAGAATGTTAAAACCAGTGTTCGACGATAATATAATAGTATTTTCTCCTACTGCTACTAACGACCCTATATTATTAAAGTTAGTAGAGGACGAAATGATATTAGAGGTTTTTGAAAGTTACAGTAATGAGACGTTACAGAGAATACTAGAAGTTATAAGGGACGACGAAGACGAAAAACAAAAATACCTAATTATCTTCGACGATATACTAGGTATGGAAAACATGGCGTCTAACCATATCAGTAAAGAAGCGCGATTCCTTAATAGTTTTATCTCCACATATAGACACGGTGCGGGAATTTGTCAGGAAGGGCGTATTAGTTGTATGTGGTTCATTCAGTATTATAAATCTTTATTACCTACACTTCGTGTTAACGCTTCGTATGTATCATTTTTAGGTAAACATTCTGAGAAAAACATAAAGCAATACGCAGAGGAACTAAGCACGGTATGCGGAGGCAGTGAAAAGAAGTTTTTTGAACTGTGGAGGCAGTGTAAATCTGGTAGATATGATTTTATGACTATTGACTTACGGAAACTTAGAGTATATAGAAATTTAGATAATAAGATATACGACGACTTTGAGACTAACAACCCACAGGATACAGGAGAAGTCGTTAAAATAGATACTAACAAAATAGACGCTCTCGAAGAGAGTGCTAGTAAAAAATCTATGATTTTAAGAACTAACAAAAAAGGAACTAACAAAAAAAAATAAAAACTTAATATATAAATGAGTTACGCCGAACGATTAAATAACTTTAATGAGAATCTAAGTGAAGGTATAGACCGTGCGAAGCAGATTGGAGAACAAGCAGCACAACTTAAAGCACTTAACCGAGACCCTAAGCGGTCTGGATTTGATAAAGTAAACGACAGTATTAATACTAGTGCGGGTATAGGAGGAACTGCTGCTATGATATATAATACTTATAAACATGGTAAACTAACAACTTTTTTACAGAAATACGAACTTAGTAAACTAACTGGTAAAGGTGGAAATGCTGGTATAGAAAATGCTGGTAACGAATTAAAAGGGACTATTGATTCTCCTAGGAATGTTAGTTCAGGTGTCGCCCCTAACTCTGAAAGTATACAGTTACCAGAAAGTAGCAGTATTCAGAATACCGTAGATTCTATTAAAGGAAGAATTATAGGTAATCAGACCGAAGGTGCTAAACCTACTGACTTAGGACAATCTATAAGTAGTAAGAGTTTACCCGAATCAGAAATCGAAAATCCTTTATTCGACAGGGGAACGGCAGAACCCGCAGCAGTTAGACCACTACCAGCAACGGCAGGGGGAGAACGCGCGGATATCGCACAACCAGATATAACTACGAGGGATAGTGCGGAATTTCCACGTATAGGACAAGACGGACTAATAGATAACGCAACTAACGAAGCAAGAGAAGCGGCGGGAACTGCGGCAGGAGATATAAAAAATTTACCAGGTGCGTTAGCACCAGAAGTAGAAGCAGGAACAGATAGTTTAGCGGGTGGGTTAGAACAAGGCGCAGCAGGTATAGCAAGGGCGGCAGCGTCTAAGTTAGGAGAAGCAACAGGAACAAGTATAGCAGACGGTATCGCGGGTGGGTTAGAAGCAGCAGCACCAGAAGTAGGGGCAGCAGCGCCTATATTAGCAGCGGTCGGAGGTTTAATACAGTTAGGAACTACGATAGCAGGGTTAGTCCATAAAGATAAAAAACCCCCACCAGTCGTAGCGCCTCCCGCCGCTGCTCCCGTTCAAATAGCGGCGAATCTCAGTGAAATTAAATAATAATTTGTTTATAATTCGTTTATTCTTTGACTTAAAAGTTAACTTAATAGGTATATATATAAAACTATGAATACTCAGACTAATATAATTAATTCTAACGTTCTTAGTGTTTCTAAATGGTGCGACAGTGTAGGTTTAAAATACATTAATTTTAAGTTAGATAGAGACATAGATAATAATAAAAAACCATGTTACCTAACTAAATATTATAAAAAGGGCGTTCATGATTTTTCAGACGAAGAAATAGAAGACCATAATACAAGGTTAGAGGAAGACGGAATAGACGATAATTTCGGTAAATGTAATGCTATATCTATTAGATTAAAAGATTCTGGGTGGGTTATGATTGATACTGACGACGCAGAAAGCGAGAAATTCATATCTAACTTAAATTTAGAATGTCCTACTACTACTACCAGTAAAGGTAAACATAGGTTTATTAAGTTAGAGGATTACGAATTTATAAAGAGAATAATAAAATTAAATAATTTAGAGTTAGATATAATCACAGAGTTTACGTGGGAAGTGAAAACTAGAAAAGTAAATAATCCGAATAAAATACTAACTATGACACTAACTAAATTTAATACTATGTTAGGTATAGATAAACATTATAAAGAAACTAATAAACAAGTAGATAAAGAAGTTAGTAATTTTCAAAAAGAAGAACCCGCGCAGACCACAGGACATACAGTTATTAAGAAAATAGAAAAAGAATTACTGTGGGACATGTTAGATAATTTAGACTGTAATTATTTTAAAAGTCTGAATAACTGGAAAAACTTTTTACCCGCTATCTATAATCAGATACCTAACAAAGAAAGCACCGAGGAATATAAAAATAAAGCGTTTGATTTTTTACGGAATATAGAAGGATATAACGATACCTATGAGTTAGAGAATTATAAATACTGGGAAAAGATAAGTAATGGAGATTATAAACACAATAGCGGGGTTATCTTTAACTGGTTAAAAGAGACTAACTATGATTATTTTAAAAAGATATGTAAAAAAATAGGTAAAAAATTAGATATTAACTATTTCCACAAGTTAGATACATATTTAGAAAAAAAGAAATACATTGAAAACTTTATAGTTAGAATAAACACCGACGGTAAAATATTATATGCTGAAAAGATTTACGACGGAACTATACGCCAGTATACTCAGTCAAACTTAAAAGAACGCCTACAAAATTTCCTTTTAAGCGTAGAAGCAGAAGACGGTAAAAAGTGTAAAACATGTGAATTTACTAAGGCGTGGTTAGCAGACCAGTATATTAAGACCTACGAGGATTTAGTATTCCACCCGCCGCCTAAATCTAGTAACCCTGACCTATATAATTTATATGACGGACTCAGAATGGAAAAGGAATTACTAGATATTAAAGGGTTAGGTAATATAGATAGAATATTAAAACATATCTATTACTTAGCGGAAGAAAACGAAATTAACGCTGATTTTATAATAAAACAGTTAGCGTATAAGGTAAAATATCCTGGTAAATTACCGAGAGTCGCTACCGTATTTAGAAGTAAGCAGGGTGTCGGTAAAAATTTATTAGCGGATTGGTATGGTAACTATATTTTAGGTAAACGTTATTACGTATGTAGTGCTAACCCTGAAAGTTTTTTAGGTAAATTTAATAATAGATTACTACATAAATTATTAGCGGTTTTTA
>Ga0181420_1000572_pt1 | contig 14691 bp, 11 predicted proteins | sample 43SPOviralmetaG_FD_130145 | JGI IMG/M metagenome (GOLD analysis project Ga0181420, IMG submission 130145) | Marine viral communities from the oligotrophic San Pedro Time Series (SPOT) site, San Pedro Channel, CA, USA - 43 SPOT_SRF_2013-05-22 | ecosystem: Environmental > Aquatic > Marine > Strait... | reverse complement strand
GAAGTTAAAGTCGTACTAAATAATGCATTATTAGTAGTAGCTGTAAGTTGAAGACTAGCTCCTGGACCTACTGATTTAGTAGTTGGAACAGTAAAGTATGGTGATAATTGTTTGGCTGATGGAGATTTTGTGTCTGCAGATTGTAGACCTTGATTTATTCTAAATGTATCTTGATATTGTGCATTTATTATAGTAAAAATATATCCTGATTCTTGTCCTGCTTGATTAGCTCCTTGTAAATTATATGTTGTAGGGCTAATAGTTACTGTTTGTCCTTTTCTAATAGAAATTCCATTAGTAAAATTAGTTGTAATATTAGGAATTGCTGAAGTATTTCTACTTAAAGTTATTAATTTTGATAATAACATATTTTGTCCATTAGGAATAGCCTCTATTAAAGGCATGTTTTCTATGGCTTCTGCAGCATATTGTGTTCCATTTGGATGATTTTCATTAAATAAAGTATAATCAATTTCATCATCACCTAAAGCGAATTGTGTAATATCAAAAGAACCATCATTACGTGCGAGAAGTTCTCTTCCTTTCATTGTTAAAATTGCATCTACTGTGATGCTTGTGTTGTCTAAATATCCCATTGTTTTTGTGTTTTGTTATAAATATAATATGTTTTCAAAAGTATGATTTTTATTTAAGAAGCTTGATTATTATTAGAAGGAGATTGTGGTCCTGGGTTATAAGTACTTATAGGAGATTTAGTTATTGGGGCAGAATCTATTAATCCTGCCTTATTTAAATAAAATTCTAAATTACTTTTTATTTTTTGTGTTAAATTATCTGGTATAAGTATTATTTCTTTATTACCAATTCCATCAAATAATTCCGTATCTTTATTTAAGTTTGTTATAATTGTATGATCTTTATCTAAAAATGATAATTGATATCTCATTGAACCCGAATAAAAATTATCAACATTCATAGCACCTGAGGGTATTAATGGTTGAGGGGGAAATTGAGCAGACAAATCACCTGATTTTCCTAGGGGGCCTAAATCTCCTCCTTGAAAATATACTTCAGCCTCATCTATAAGATCACTACTCATCCCTATAGCGTTTGGGAAAAATCCTGAGTTTCCTAAAGATTGACAACCATCTATTCCACTAGATGCTGTTGATTCTAAATAAGCATGGTGTATGTCTTCATTGTATGTTTCAAAAGTAGGGTCAAATCTATTATCATCTATTCCTTTAAAAGCAAGTTCAGGCACATGAGGTAAAAATCCATTACATTGATCTCCTTTATCTTTACTATCATTATGTGTTTGGCCGGGTAAATTACTATCTACTTCAAAAGTACCTATGCTTCTTTCATCATTAAAACCTTTTGCAAAATCTTTTGTACCTTCAAAAAATGTAATGTGTAATTCTGTTTTATTTTGGTTTGATAAATTTGGGTTTTCTGTGTTTTGTTTTAAAAAAGTTAAAGTATTATAACTTATAAATTTACTAGCTGAACCATATCCTGAGTTTTTTAATATTTGGCTGTCTGTAGTACCATTAGGATTATCTAATATTAATCCAAAACTACCTGAATAATATTGTTTTGTGAATTTATTTTCTATAATAGAAGAAGAAGCAAATGAGGGGCCTGTTTTTTCAATTACAAATTTATTTGTTACTGATCCTGTTGGAACTATAAATGGGGCAAAAACTTCGTTTTTAGCATATCTAAATTTTAATTTTCCGTTATTAATTGATGGTTGAGAATTAGGATTATAAGAACCAGTATAATATTGTCTAACAGTAGTAGATCCACTTCTATACAAATACATTGTATTATTACGAGCTAAGTGTTTGTCTCCTGAAGAAGAAGCAAATCTAAAATCAAAAGAATTTAATAAATATCCTTTATTCATTTTAACTTTATACTTTAAGTTTAAATTTGATTGTATAGTACCGTCTAATAATTTTATTCCAAAATTACCCCCTGTAGGTAAATCATTAGTTACAAATCTATGAAATTCATCAAATCCTTCTACACTTTTATTTAATATTTGTACTGAATCATCATCTTGATTAATTAATAATATTCTGTCTATTCCTATGTAAGAATGGTTTTTTAAAGTAACAAATTGAGAATCTTCTGTTCCTCCTATAACTGTACTAGCTATGTATATTGCTGTTGTTTTATTTGAGACTATAGGGGATAACCCAAATGGGTGTGTACTGTCTCCCTCATATGCTACAAAAGATCCTGATAATCCTACTGGAAAACTTCCTACCTGTAAACCAGGAATAGGTTGGTGTAATCCTTGCTCAAAACCATGATATTCATTTATTTTTTTAGCTTTAAGTTTACTACCATCATATCTTGGATTTTTCCAAGCAATTTGATCTACTAAAGCATCATCAAATTCTGCTGTTTTAAGTCTGTCTTCAAAACTTTGTGTTACTAATATGTTGGTTCCTGGATGGTATAATGGCATAATTTATAACTTTAAACTGATGTAGCTCCTGTATATAAACTTGAAGTCGATATTGGGAACTGGGTATACATATAATATTTACTTGATTTTCTTCCTTTTGTTGCATTTCCTAATAAAACACTTGATTTATGTGCTTTATAACCAGATGGTTTTGAACCTGAATGGGGTCTAATGGGGGCTTGACATGATTGATTATTTTCACTGTTTGGGTCTTTTCTAAGTGGATTTAAATAATCTTCATAAATTAATATAGTTCCATTAGTTCCTGTTTCTGTTTTTAATCCTCTACTTGAAGTTATAGGAGATCCATTACTATGATGAACTACATAAGTTCCAGGTTCAAATTCTTGTGATACATTTTTACTTACTCCAAAAGCCTGAGATCCTGTACTAAATTTATATATTTTATTATCAGAATAAGAAGTATCTATTGTTACTTCAAAAGTTTGATGTGAGCCTGTGACCATTGTTTGGCCATCATATTTAGTTGGTATTTCTCTTGCAAATTTTTCTCTTTCTAAAAAATGAGGTTCAATTAAAAGACCTGTTTTTGTGTTTGCTCTAAAAGGAACAAACTCTTCTATTAATTTAAAAAGAGTATGATCCATATATTGGATTAATTTAATATAATCTCCATATTTATATCGATTTCTTTTAAATTTCTTAAAATATATATCTTTTAAATCTTTTAAATCATTATAATTAGAGGATGTTTGTACTGAAGGTAAAGGAGATCCTATATAATCATCCATCCTAAATGAACCTAAAGTATAAAGTATATCTTCGTTTATTTCATTAGTTGGAGAAAAGAATATTCCTAAATCTTCAAAATCTGGTGGTTGTCTATCTAATGTAGATGTTTCGGCTCTTTGATGTAGATCTAAAATATTATTGTCTACTGTTCCTTCATCAATTCTGACTTTTTCACTTGTCATTGCAGCACCAACAGTGTCAGGTGTAGGTAAATGATGAGTTTCTAATACTTCTTCCCATTCTTGAGAAACTAATGAACTAGATACTCCTGCTTCCATTCCTAAATAAGGTACATCTATATTAGGATGAAAACTAGAACTGTCTTGTTGGTCATTACTTCCTAAAGGTAATCTTAAAACTACAGTATCATAAGATGAAGAAATTGTATTTCCCCCATACATAAATGGTTCAAGGGCATGTTTTTTAAGAGTACTATGTGATAATAATTCACCAAAATGGTATTTTACTTGTTGTATAGAACCTGAATAACGTAAAGTATCTATGTCATCATAAATAGAACTTGTGTTTGCTTCTATTCCTCCTATGTAAGCAAATTTAGCTCCTCCCCCATCTGCTCCCCCACTAATATGAGGATCTCCAAATGTTAAACCTCTATCTGCTTCTGTTTGGGTAAAAGTTGCTGTGTGGTAGGATATGTTTTTTAACCAATTTGCTTGATAGGCTCCAAAATCTATATTAGCACTACTACCTGAGGTTCCTATTGTACCAATATGAACATTCCAAAAACTACCATTATATATTGGAAAATATTTAGTAGAAGCTACTACTACTGCGTTTTCTAATAAATCTAATCTTCCATATTGTGTATAATCATTAGATGATGATATATCACTTCCTGTATAGGGAGTTAATAATAAAGAGGGGTCTTTTCCCCCTATTGAGCCTGATAAAGTAAATAGATGGTATTGGTTATTTGTTCTAAAAGGTTTTACTCTAAATTCAACTGTTTTTGCAGAAGAAGATAGTGCATTTACTAATGAAGAAGACCAATTTGTTTTAATAAAATACCCAGAAGATGATGAATCTCCTTTTAATGCTAATCCGGCTTTTTCATAACTAAAAGTTTTATAAATATCTGCTGTGTCTAAATCTTTTAAGGGTCCACTTACAACTGTATTTCCACCATATTCTTTTACATTTAATATAGTTGCAGGTACTCCATAACAACTCATTAAAGCTTTAATTCCTCTTTCTGTTCCTTTTGTTTTTAAAAGATAAGGTGCATTGTGGTATAAACGTTTCCAAATTTCTTTAGTTATATCTTGTTTTGGGGTTGATCCTGCATTTGATGATGTAACTAAAGTTTGATATCTAGGAACATCATAAAACATATTAGAACTTCCACCAACAACATACGTACCTATAGTTAAACCTCCTACTGTATGGTTTGTTGTCCCCTCTCCTAAAATATATTCTATTAAATTACTATTTTCAAATTGATCAAAAGTTTCTATACCTAAGTTTTTTAATTGAAAATAAACTAATTCTTTAGAAATACCTTTACTATTGTTAGGATGATTAATTTCTGTTATATGTTTTATATAAGTCCAAATTTGATCAAAATGTTGACCAATCATATTTACAAAATTTACATATAAACTATTATTATCATTTTCTGCTATAAATTCTGGTATTAATTTATTTAAATTGTGTGGATTTACTCTATCATATAAAGAAGCTGACAATAATTGCCCCCCATAAAGTGAAAAAGCGTCTCTCTCATCTCCTAACCAATTTTTAGCTTGAGAAGAAGTTGTATGGTAATTAGTAAATGGGGGTAAAGGATTTACTTTAGGCCAAGCAAAAGTACCAGAAGTAAAATATAAAAATCTTTCATATCCATCAAAGTTTTTTATTAAATTTGTTTTTTTACTATTATAAGATTCTTTATCATTTAAAATAACAGTAGAACCTGAAGTAGATCCTTGTATTTTATTTATTTGATTTACTTTAGAATCATATTCTTCTATTAATTCTAATTTATATTTAAAGTTTTTTAGTTTTTCTGTTGCACTACCAAAATGTACAAAACTTTCAAAATGATAAGATTCTTCATAACTACTTTCAGATACAGGTCTTATATAATCATATTGGATATTTAATGTTTCTGGGTTTTCTAAATTATTTAAGAGATATTGATAAGATGAAGTAAAATTATAATCTAGTAAATTATCAAAATTTTTAAATTCAGATGGGATTGAACTTTCTTGTCTTGTATTTATTTCAAAATTAGGTCCTCTTAATTCTATAACTTCTTCATCTTCAAAAGAAAATCCTAAATCTATATCTAGGGATATAGGATCTACTATTTCTTCAACTATCTTAAATTCATCTAAACTTATATTTGAAGGTAAAGCATTTAAAGTTTTTAATATTAATTCATATTTTTCAGATGATTTATTTAACCTAATATTAATAGCAGGTATAAGAGTTCCATCATTAAAATATAAGGAAAATTCTTTAAAATAAGCTGAACTGTCAATTTCTGCTATAAATTGACTAACTGCAGGTGAAAATAAATTATTTTCTATTTGTGGAGATATTGATTTAAGTTCTCTACGTTTAGGAGAGATTTCAGTTATTCTAAAAGGATATTCTTTTCTTGCGGAATTAAAGATTTTGTTTCTTAAAAGATATAATTGAATATTGAATTTTCCTGTTGTGTATCCTAAATCTTCTAGGATTAAATTTGGATCAATTGAAAGAGATTTATTTTCAGTTATTTCATAGTTTTTAAAATCTTCTATTCTATTAATTATATTATTTGATTCATCTATTATATGTACTTCTATGTAATCTCCTTTTTCTCCAAACTTTCTATTTATAGTTTTAGAAGGAATATTTTTAATTTGTAAACTATCACTTTGTGAAGGCATAACATCCTTTCCTAAGCTTAAAGTTCTTATATCTAAATTTGGAAATTTATTATCTGGAGTTTTATTATCTGGAGTTTTATCTGAAATTTTATCAATATTTTTACTTTGATTAGATGAATTATCAGTTTTTCTTAATGTAGATTTTGTTATATTATATTTTTTATTTCTAGCCATGGTATGTATTTATTATCTCGTTTCCAACAAAAATTTCATCAGGATTAGTAATTGAGGGACCATCTAAAATTTCGTTTATCCCCCCACTAGGTATAAATATAATAAATTCACTATTTGGTTTAGTTATTTTTAATCTAGTTTTAATAAGATAAAAAATTTCTGTATTAATTATGAGTCTTTTTCTATTTGATTGAAGTAAATATTTTCTATTATCAGATGAATTAGTACTTGCTATTACTGATCCATTAGGGTAAATTGGATGGTGTCTTTCTATTGAGTCTATTTGTTCTTGAATAAAAGATAATTGTTTTTCAAGTTCTTCTACTATTTCTCCCTTTCCCACTGAAAAAGGATAACCTAAATAGTTCTTACTTTCATATATAAAAGATTCATGTGTAGGTTTAGGTATATCATAAAAAAATGAATCATATAAATCAAAAAATTCTTTATAATTTTTAGTTTGTAATAAAAATTCAGTAAATTCTTCATCTAATATATTTTTTGCATTAGTTTTTCCATATATTGTTTTAGATAAAGTAATGTCATTAGGATCATTAATATTATTTGTAGAGGTGATTTCTTTACTAATAATATTAGATGATTGGATAAATTCTTCTCGTAAGGTATTATATGTATTTTTATTTACAGCCATTGTTTCATATAATCTGTTAAACCATCATTAGTTCCATTTTCACCAGATGGATTATATTTAAAACTACCTCCATGATTAAGGGAATGTCCTTGAAGACCTAAATATTTTATATGGTGACGATTTACATTTTTATAATCAAATAATTTATCCTCAATAATATCTGCACCCATTTCTGAATTTTCCCATTCTATGTCATATTTTCCATCAGTAACTGTATAAAAAAGAGAAACTGATCCCTTAAATACAGTTTTTCCCAAAGCTTTGATATGTAATTGTCTAGCTCCTAATAAAACTTGATATTTATCATCTTTATAAAATATAGGTTGACCATACACATTACCTTCTATAACTTTTAATGTAACTCCTGCAAATGTTATTTCTTCTGAGGCTGTTTTTTGATAATAATAACTGTCTGGATTATTAAAAACTTTTTCTTGTATAAAATCATCTTGTTTTAAATCCCCAAAGCAAAAAGATCGAGGTTGTCCAAATCTATTTTTACAATCTTTATATATTATAGATGTACCATAATCTGATTCAGTACTTCCATCATGATTAGGAACATCAGGTAAATAATCATTCTCAACCCCATTTAATATTTTTGAATTTCCATTTGGTTTTTCTTTATAATACATTCTACCAACTGCTTTTATTATTGAAGGAAATTTTCTATAAGTTCCATCAGAAAATTTTCCCCATATTTTATCTCTATCTTCAAAAACTAAACTACTATATGGTTCTTTATTAGCCCAATTACTATAATAATCCCCATACGCGGGTTCAATCATTTCGGGAACTGTAGACATAGGAACTGAAATTGGGGATCCTGTATGTACATAATCTGCTTCTCTCCAATCTCCTGCTGCTGGTATTTTTATTTCTTTAACTCTAGAAAGTAATGTTACCCCATCATCATCATAATATACTTCAGCTACTAATAAGGAACAATCTTCATTTAAATTTATACTATAATTTACATTAGTAGGACTTACTATATTATTTACATAATCTGTTTGTTCTCTTCCTACACAACTTATAATTAAATTATCAGAAGGTATATCTTCTATTCTATCTATTGTAGCTATATCTCTTTTATTAAGATCTTTAGCTGTTTTTATTACTTCTCCATCTGGAATTTTTATAGCTTCTTCTAATGATATATGTATTATATCTGTTTTCCAATCGTCTTCTTTTTGCCCAAAAGCTCTTCTAACTATATTAAATAATTGATCATTCGCAAAATATCTTTTTAATCCATCTTGCATAATATAGGCGTTTTGAACATTAGTACCTGAAGTATTAGGTGAATTTACTTTTATAAATGTTTTATCAGGATAAACTGGGTGTTCTTTTACATTAGGAGATGATAATTTGAATAATTGATCATTTTTTAATTTTAATTTTGCTTGTCTAGTTTCAATTTTTGCTTCTATTATAGATGCTCTTTCGGGATATAAAAAATTAGAACTTCTTTCTATTATAGATTCATGAGATAATTTTCCTTTTTTTGAAATATTATAAAAAACCTCCTTATAGGTGTCTATAATATAATCATTATCTATAGGTTTTGGAGATTTAGCTAAATTTTCAAAATTTCTATTATGTCTTTTATTAGCTAATTTAGGACTAATTACTTCTTTTTGTAATTTTATTTCTTGTTTTGCCATTATCTTACAACCTTAAAGTTATAATCGTTATCATAAACTGTTGTTCCATCATTATTGATATGTTTAAATAATAAGCGATAATACCTTTCTGGTTGTAATCCTTTCATGTATATTTTAAAATACATTCCTTCACTATCAGCACTTAATTTAGTAAAAGTAGTATCAAATGGAATAACTTCTTGTTCTGTGGAAGCATCTCTTATGCTATAGTAAGAACTTGTTGTAAAATACCCTGCATTTAAATAATTAGAAGATGTAGTAAATGTTCTTGTTGGATATTTATCTCTTACATTAATTCTAAAGGTGGCTACATCATTTTGGTTAAATTCTTTTTTATTCCTATATAAAGATACATTTAATTCTCCACTTTTTTTAGATTCACCTTGATAATTATGTACACTATCAATCCATTTAAAAACTAATTTAGGAGGATAAATAGTATGAGTATCCACAGAAAAATATTGTAAATCACCAAAACTAGTAGATATATGGTTTTCTACATCATCTGGTTTTCTTATTATAAATCCATAATTTTCAATTCCTGTAGGGTATGTTGAATTTGCAAATAAACTTGCACTATGTTTTTGAATGATTGTTGTTACATCAAAATCTAAATCTAAATTATCTCCTGTTAAGAATTGTTGTGGTGCATAAAAACCACTACCTGTATACCATACTCCTCCCCCAGGGGTTAATACTGAAGCACTTACTAAAGATCCTGTTGTAGCTGAAGAAAAACTACCTGTAGTCCATTTTGTTTTATTTATAGAATTATCTCTATAATTCCATGTAACCCCATTAGAACTTGTTGGTAAATTTAAATATCTTCCTGTTCCTTCATTCCATGATTGAGATACAGCATAAGCTACTACATTTAATGTTGATGTTAGATTTTTAGGTTCTGTTGATGTTAGTTGTAAATTGACTTTACTTACACCATTATTAAAAACTGTAGGGGTTATAGAATCAGTGATTATTGATTGTATTTCTTCATTTTTAAATTTGATTAAAATTCTTGAAGGATATAATTTTTGATTAGTAGATCCTCTTTCTTTTACAATTTCTAAGATTTCATCTTTTCCTGTGTTCATTTCTGATCTGTCAGGGTGACTATAAATTGTTGTGTCACTTTCGGGGAATAAAAAATAATATGCCATATTAGTATGTTGTTACTTTTCCTTTAATATCTGCGTTAGGGTATTTTAATTCAAAAATACTAGGATCCATTGAAGGATAAATTATATCATTTAAAGTAGCTTTTTTAAACCCATATTTATAAATTGAATATCCTAAATTTTCTCCATTTTTATTTGTAAATGTTACATCTTCTACAGTTTGTACTCCTTTTACCCCTCCTATTAGATTTTCAACTTCTGAAATTATAATAGGTTGATTAACTTGCCATTTATCTATATTAAAATAATTTTTTAATTCTGTAATGCATTGTAATAGTACTTCTTGATTATTATAATTTTTAAATGTAGTTATTATAAAATCTAAAGAAAAATTAATTATAAATGCATCTTTAATATTAATAGAATCTGTTAACATTCTATATTGTTCTAAATAAGTTGCTAAATTAGTTTTTGTGGCTGTATTTAGAGTGGTTAAGCTTTTATTTTGATCATATCCTAAAGTATATAAATTTAAAGCTAATGGGTTTGGTATACGATTTGGTTCTGTTGTTAGTGGGGATAATTGGTCATCTTGTTGAATATATGCTTTAGCTACTCTTCCTAATTTAGGAGATAAACTTAAAGATCTAATAATATAATCTTCTTTTGTTACTGTTCTATTTTGAGCTGCGAAATTAGCTGAAATATTCATTTTTAATTCTTCTGCTGTATCTCCAGATCCCCCTCCTCTTGCTGGTTCTAAATTTGTTACTGCTATAGAATTTTTAACAAAACTTAACATTGAAGTATTTATACCCGTTTTATTATTTATATCTAATACTCCTTTATTTACTATTGTATTTGAATTTACATTAGATTTTAATCCTCCCCCCATTAAATAACTTACTGTTAAAGTTGTATTTGATGGGGCTTCTCCATAAGTTTTAGTTAATAAAAAGTTTGATGGATCATAAGCTAAATCTAATTTGCTTCTTCCATCTTTAATTCCCAAGCCTATATTATCAGGGTTTGGTATAATTTCTTCATCTGCTTTATCACTTATCCCCGATCCAAATTGTATTTCTATAATATCATTAGGATTAATTCTTGTTATAAATCTTTTTGTTGTTTTTTTTAATTTTAAAAGATAAGGAGTTTGTGCATTATAATGAAATAAATCTGGATCATTAGCAGCATTATTTGTAACCTCTTCAAAAATAGTATCTTGAGCTAAATAAGGTACTTCATACCAATTATTACCATCTGAATCTACTATAGATTCTATTGATAAAAAATCTCTTGAAAATAAACTTATTGTTTTAAATTTTTCAACAGGTCCTATAGGAAAATTTTTAGTTCTAACTTCCCCTGATATTGCTGGGACTTTTTTCTTTAAAAGAAAATATTCTGGATTATCTAAATTATCATAATTAAATATACTTACTGTTGTAGGATCATAACTAGATGAAAAATTAAAATCTGCATCTTGAGTTATATAAAATGATGCGTCTTCTATTGATTCAAAAGTAGAATTAGCTGTTATATTTAAAGCATAATCATAATCAGGTTCATAAGATCCGCTTATTAATTTTGAAGGGACTAATTGAGATACATCTAATGTAACAGAAGCTGCTGTACTATTTTTTGGTTTATATCCTAAAGAATAAGCCAAATTATATAAACTTTCTTTATCTTCAGCTAATTGTAAAAATATTTCCCTTAATTGAGTATCTGTATAAAAAGATAATACATCTCCTACATAAGCCGCCATTTCAAGAAACATCATTCCTGGGTTACCTTCACTAAAATCATTAAAATTATTAGGAAAATATATTTCAGCAAATTCTGTTAGTTGTTGTTTAAAACTATTAAAATCTTTACTTAAATATTTAACGTCTTTATCTTGTGTTTTATTTGATACTTTTGTATATGCCATTAGTTATAAGTTATTTGAATAGTATCTGTTATTCCTGTTGATCTAACACTATATGTTACATTGATAAATATAGTATGTTTGTCTTCTGAGCGTGTAGTTCTTACATCTCTTATATTTAAATTAGGTAAATAAAATTCTACTTGTTTTTCTATTTTATCTTTTAATGCAGGTAAATCTACATTAGTTTCAAATATTAATTTTTTTAAACCTATACCATAATTAGGTAAATTTATTCTTTCTCCAGGATATGTTAATAAAAGACTTAATAAATTTGTTTTAGATTGTTCTGAGGTAGTTTCAGTACCTTTAAACATATTTGTTTCATCTAAAGGTAGTGCAACCCCAATAGTTATATCATTATTTATATCTAATGGATTTCTTCTTGATATGGAATTAACTAAAGGCATCAGTGTTTATTTTTTCTTAAGTATTGTTTTCATTAAACCACTATAATCTCTTGTTACTGCTTCTGCTACTTCTTTAGGCATTCCTACTGTGTCCATTGGTAAAGGGGCTCCTGATCCAAAAGGTGAAGATAAACTTACAGGTGAATTTGCTGATTCTACATTTGTATCACCCATTGCTGTTTCATTTAAAAGATCATTTAAGGATGAATTAGATGTAAAATTTTGAGGTTGATGATTTGGTTTTTTAATAGGTTCAATACCCATAATTTTTTCTTTTAAAGAAGATTTTGTTGCTTCTGGAATTTCTACTAATTTTTCAGTATGTTCTGTGATTGTTGGTTTTAATTCATCACGTAAATCTTCTTTAAGTGTTTTAATTTCTCTACGTAATGAATAATCGATTTCTTCTCTAACTACTTTTCTTATTAAATTTTCAAATGTTTTTGCTTTCATGTTTGTTTGTGTTTGTTATAAATATAAAGTTTATCTATTTCTTATATTTTTATTACTTTAAAACTAATATTATATCCTTCTGTAAGTTCTTTAGTAATAGTATATATTCTTTCTATTGCTTTAGTGTTTCCTTGTTTTATTAAATCATCTAATATATTTCCATAAAGTTCTTCTGCTATGTTTTTTATATCATCTATTGAGGGAGAAGAAAAATTATTTGGATTTAATCCTGTTGTGTTTCCAGGTTCTCCAGTATTTTGAGTTCCTGTATTGCCTTGTGAATTTAAATCTGCACAATCTTTTTCAAATTGTAATTTTAAAGTTAATATAAATAATTTTATTTTTATTATTTGATTTTCTAATGCTTCGATTTTATTTTTTAATATTAGAATTTTATCTACAACTTCTTGGGCTTGATCTTTATAAAAATTAAGCATATTAGGAATACTATTTATTAATCCTGATATTTCTCTTACCTTAGCTTTTCCAAAATCAATCTTATCTATTAATTGTGCTATTATTAAACCATTAATAGCTCCTACTCCTCCTACTGATACTTGAGAAGCTAAAGCAGCGGGAGAAACGGCTATTACTTTATTTAATGCATCCGTTATTGGTTTTAAAGCTTCTGATATTGTGTTTATTACTCCAACTGCCCCACCTTCATTTAATATATCTGATAGATTATCATAAAGTTTTGTTAATTTTTGTTGAGATTTTGATAAAGGTTCTTCTAATTTTTGAAGTTTATTTAATTCATTATTTATTTTTTTATCAAATTTTTCTTTTCCTTCTTTACTACATGTATTTGGGTTTATATCTGCTTTTAATTTTTCTACTATTTCTTGGGGATTTGTAGGTATTTCGTTTTTTAATTCATCTATTTTTTTTCTACCTTCTTCTTCAATTTGGTCTTTTCCATTAGATATTATTTGTGATACTTGATTTGTTATTATACTTCTTATTGATTGTGTAGACATTTTATGCTATTTTTGTTATATCACTTTTTATTACCCCTATTTGTTTTACCAATTTTTTAATTCGATTACGAGTTTCTAATAAAGCCCCAGCATTAGCAGGATTTAATCCTGTTGGTCCCCCTGGAGTTGTTACTATATATGATACTTTATATTCTATATCTGCTGTTAGTGAATATATTGTGTCTAATATTTTATGTAATAAATCATGTAATTCGTTTCCTAAAACTGCTGGTTCTGTTGGGAGTTTTTTAAGATCTAATCCTAAATAAATATTAGGTGAATTTATAATAAATTTACTTTCATCGTCATCACTGGTATCAAAATGAAAACTTCCATTAGTACTAAAACCTATAACTTCATTTGAAAACAATAAAATACTGTCTGTTTTAGCATTAAATAATAATCTGTCTGAATTTATTACTACTTGATTTCCATCGTATAAATTTGGGGGTTTTGGTGTGTATTTTTCCATATTTTATGGTATTAAACTTGGTGTTTGTATAGTTAAAGGGACAAGTGTATCAAATTGACCTGGGTTTAAATGATGTGTGTATACACCCATCCTTGATGTATGGTGTTTTTTATAAATTTGGTGAATGTTTTGAGTTTCAGATGCTAAGCTAATAAGATTTTTAAAATCATCATGAACATAAGCTATATGAACCCATGAATTTACAGTATGTGTACTTGTATCTTCTATATTTCCCCCGCTTCTTATCCGTGATTTGCCTCTTTCTGGGTATTCCCATATTACTTGGTAAAATTTAGGTATATACATTAATATCCATTCAAATATTTCTTTAGTTGAAAATTCTCCTGTTGGATCATATACATCTGCTGCTTCTCCATATAAATGATTACTATAAGAAACTCCTCCTACTGCTGAATTTAAATCTTCACATCTAAAACCTGATGATATAGCTAAGTTAGGAAATGCTTCTTTTATAGGTTGTATACACTTTTTAAAAAGAAACATTGCATTATTATTCACTTCTTCAGCTGAAGCATCTTTACCAAGTGAATCTACATCTATTCCTGGAGTATTATCTATTCTATTTCTATTAGCATAATCAGAATGTATAAAATCCCCCATTGTAAATTTATTTGCCATATTATCCTAATTCTTGATTAATATCTATTCCTATTAAACTATAATTATCACCAAAAACAAGTGGTGTTGAACCATCTTTTACAGTAACATTTTGTTCTGTTTC
>Ga0181420_1000571_pt1 | contig 14707 bp, 6 predicted proteins | sample 43SPOviralmetaG_FD_130145 | JGI IMG/M metagenome (GOLD analysis project Ga0181420, IMG submission 130145) | Marine viral communities from the oligotrophic San Pedro Time Series (SPOT) site, San Pedro Channel, CA, USA - 43 SPOT_SRF_2013-05-22 | ecosystem: Environmental > Aquatic > Marine > Strait... | reverse complement strand
TCTCTTTAACATACCTTTACTTTTTGTTATAAACCAAAAATCCTCACAGCCTAACTCCCAAGCTGTTCCAATTGACATGTTCATTAACTTTAACACTATGTCAAATCTATCTCTACCCTTATAACTAGTATCACTTATCATGTAGTCGCAATATCCAAACTTAGAGTTTGTTAGGTACAAATAAGTACAAACCATAGGTTTACCATCTTTGCAAGCCATAAGTCCATGTAAACCGTTTTCTGGTAGTAAATTCCTTGGTGGTGGGGCTTTATCTATCATTTTCCACCAACTATCTATAAGTATGTAGTCTTCTTCTTTTATAGGTCTTATTGTTATACTTTCCATTTAATTATATTTATAACAATATAATCACAGTTTTGTGTGTTTTTTTACTATGGAGCTGATGTAGAAAGCAGTTTGTTAACGTCAAACCTAAGCGTTTGACTTGCGGTACCTGCTTTTATAATTTCTATATTACCGGTTATAGTAGCAACTCTACTTGTGTTTTCCACAGTTAGCGTAACACCACTTTCTAAAGTTTGAACCGCGTCCACAACCCAAGTTCCACCACCAGTCGCCCCTCCACCACTAGTTATAAGCGGATTTTGTAATGCAGAGTTAATACCTATACCACCAACTCTAGACACGTTATTAATAACACCTTCTTTAGATGTGACAACTACATTAGCAGAACTACCACCAGCAGATGCCGCGGTAGTTGTTGTTGTTGGTGCTGTTAAAGCGATAGCTAAATCTGTAAATTTAACCTCCCAACCATATACTCTTAATATTTCACTTTCCCCATATCCACCAGCTTTTAAAGTATCTCCAGCTAAAGCAAAAACTTGTTGTTTGTCAAATACAATTTGCCCTTCTTGAACGGTAACTAAACCTTTTACTACTGTTGGTTTTTTTGCCAAAGTGCTTAGTGCTGGTCGTTTGCTTTTTACTATTCTTTTCTCCTCTTTAGTTCCTTCAAATAAAGTTATCGTGTCTTCATAAACACCAATAGATGTGTCCGCTGTGATATTAGTATTAGCTAAGAGGATCATATCCTCCTTAAGTATATTGGCATAGTTATCTATAGGCCAACTATAATTCATTCTATTACTAAAACTCAATGTTATTCCATCTGCTATAGCTATATCTTCTGACATTGTAAAAGTGTAAGTACCAGTAAGCGCTACAACGGTTACCGTGGCGGCGTTTAAAGCTACGTTACCAGTTATTCTATCACCCACTGTTACTTTAGACGCAACGGCAGTGTTCATAGTTACAGTATAAGGAGCACTACCACCACTAGAAACAACGCCATTTACAGTATCTGTGTTGCTAACAGCTGGATATATATTTTCTCCTGGTAAATCAATTGGAGCGGAACCAACAACTGGTTCTACAAAGGCTAAGATGTCGTTAGACGTTGGTTGTTTTAAAATTCTATAAGCAGCTGTTGTTGTGGCTGTCCAAGAAAAAGAAAAAGCGGTTTTAGTCTTAGATTTTCCCCTGTCTACAGTTATCTCGCTTGTTCCAGCTCCACCACCTACAGTAGCTACCGTATTGCTAATTGAAAAACCCGCCAACGTTAGTGTTAAAGCCGTATATTGATATATAACTTTTCGTAATAAGAGAGAGTTGGATCCCGTAGAACTGTTAATATCTATAGAGCCATCCCCAAACCTTACCTCGTTGTAACCTGTGTGAACAGTGTTTGTCCCTGCCCATAGGTATATATCATATTGATCATCATCTGTGATAGTAGGAAATGTAATAGCGCCCACGTAAGAACCATTTGTTATAATCTCATTATCTAATCTAGCTCTCGCTACTTGAAATGCTTTTGTTTTAAAATTATAATAATGACCATTTACGTTTTTTACCTCTAAACTAAATACAGCACCATTTTGCCCACGCACGTCGAAAGACCTAGTGGTAGTTGTGGCTTTAACGTTTGATAAGTTAATTTCAAAACTAGTTATAACCTTTGGATTGTAAAATGTTCTTGCCATTTGTTTGTTTTATTATTTACTACTTTCTGAAACTTCCGAACCAACTGAAAACATTTCAATTTTATCTGTCCTATTGTTTATAAATTTAACTTCTGCATAATATCCTATTAAGCTAGAAGAATTTACCTCCTTGTCTTTTGCGAATGTAATATAGTCATTGCTACTTGGTATTGCTATCGCGTCGTCGTATATAACATTTATACTTAGGTTGTTTGGATCTATAAAAATAACTTTTCCAAGTTCCGTGGTATTAGAGGGTAAAACAGTGCTAAACCCACCACTATTACTAAGAGTAGAATAATATACTGTGTCTCCGACTTGTAAACTCGCGTTTACGGGGCTATTAAAATCTAATGTTACTATTTGTGATGGCATAATTTATATTTTATAGTTATGTAATTGTAAGTACAGGTGTTTCTAGAAAATCTCCGTCATTACAGTCAGAACACTTGTTGCTTACTCTTAACTGCCATTTAGCACCCGGGTTGTAAGCACCTGTCCCTCCACCAGGCAAACCTGGCACCGAATAATTCAATTGCACACCATATATATTAGCTGGAGTAGCCGGAATTCTTGTGCTAGCAAAGCAACTTTGCCCGTCTATAGAACCACTAGCGAATTCATAATCTTCCCACGCGCTTAAAGGATCTTGCCCGAATGCCCATCTAAACTGCACGTTATACGCAGGACGAGGACTGCCGTAAGCGGTGATATTCCCGGTATTAACCCCATTTGTGGCATTAGTTCCCATGTCATCCCAAGATATATAATGCGTATTCATAGGGACAGTAGTTGTAATTGTGGCATTAACTACATCAGGGTCTGTTGAGCAATAAACGCAATCATCGTTATCAAAACAATTTTCACTTGGATCAATACTTGAATCGTAATTATAAGCAACTGGATCAGTACAACCAGCTGGATATTCACAAGATTGTTGCCATGAAAATGGGTAATTAGTAGGTGTCCATAGATTAGCTGTTGGATCAAAATTACACGCGTCACTATCTGTACACCCAAAAACATAAGTCCAAGTATTATTAAAAAATGATTGAAGACCAGGGATACTAGGCCACGTTGCGCCTTGACCTCCCGCTTGAATCAACCAAGGGCTACCTAACGATTGATAATCAGCTAATGGCGCCCAACATAAATCAGCCTTACCACCATTTAATAATTGACTTTCTATTGTCGCCATGCTATTAGACTGTGTTCCTCCATCATCTTGAATTAAGTAAGCTGGGTAACCATTCGAAAGGTTACTACCAGCAACTTGTACTCTCCACTGTAGGTCTATTCCAACTGGAGCAGCACTAACATTATGTATTACAGCGACTATTCCATCAGTATAACTACCAGTAACTAACGGATCGTTAGATGCAACCCATTCGATAGTAAAGGTATCGTCGTAAGTACAAGAACTATCATCAGTATTTACACCATCAGTACATGGAGATGATGAGTTAGGGTTATCCACTGTAGAGCAATCGTAGTTAGTTGCAGCTATACTACCATCATAAGTTAGGGTTGTGCTGTCCATACAACCGTATACAAATGGTTCACAACTTCCATCATCTGTATTAGCGGTTGAGTCATAATTAAACATTGTAGCATCTGTACAACCATTTACAATAAGTGTAACACAGTCACCGGCTTGTTGACCTAACCACCCAGTTCCAGTACCATCACTTACAACAGTTTGAGTTGTTGTATCCCAACAATTACCACAAAATTCCCCATAAGCAGAGTCCATACAACCAGTACAACTATTATAGTCACAATAACCGCCTGGGTCATGTGTAGCGTCTTCATTAAAGTTACAAACCCAAGTACCTCCATAAGGGTTGTTATCACCATATTCATCCATACAGCCGGCAACTGGAACAAAGTTTGTGGATGCTGTTACTATAGTAGACCAAGATGTCCATGTGAAATGTGTTGGGTTATGGAGGGATTGACCAGCCACACATACCGCATGTATTTGAATATCATAAGAGGTGTTTGGCGCTAAACCGCTAATCCCATAGGTAATCGTAGTGCCATTACCAGTTGAGCCTGAAGCATTTTGAATGACAGTCCAAGGGTCTGAACTTCCACTCACCCTGTATCGAACTTTGTATTTTTGCACTGGAGCGTTCGCGATTGACTCCTCCCAAGATATTTGTATTTCACTAGGCGACGTGTTCCCAGTTGATTGGAAGTTTATAGGGTCTTTACAGTATGTACAATAAGTGTCACAACTAGCTAGTGTATTACCATTTCCATCAACTCCGTCATAATTATTTCCACTTATGTCATTACAGTAAGCACAAGACCCATCGTCTGTATTAGCGTTATCATCATAGTTACACGCCGCGGCTGTACAGCCTAAAATAGTATATAAACAAGAACCATCATCTGTATTACAATTATCACAGTAATTATCCGCTGTAGGGCTAGTACAACCTACAATTACAGGGGAACAACAGCAGTTTGATCCACTTTGCATAGTTCCATTAGCATCTGCTACGCACGGTAGTAAGGGATCGTTAACACCATCACAAGCAGCGGTTGCATCGTTATCAAAGTTGGAATATGTGTTATAAGTAATGCTATCCTGTATAAAAGTGCTGTTATCCTGACAGCCGTAAGTCGGATAAGTACAATCCGTGTTAAAATTAGCACTTGCATCATAGTTGTCCGCGGTACTATCTGTACAACCATGATATTGACAAGCGCCAGTATGTAAAACACCAGTGTTTGCCCAAATATCCCAATTAGCAAGATTATTGTAATTAGCATCAGCCGATGGATCAGTACAACCTGGAACTGTTGTAATACAACTACTATCATCTACCACCGCGTTTTCATCGTAGTTAGTGGAACTTGGATAATCATACCCGTCACTAGATGTGATAGTATCTCCGTCAGTACATCCAAAAACACTAGAGACCGTACCGGTTCCCGCTAATCTACCTAACCCTTGAAAAGAAGTATTATAATTGCTAAAACCATTTATATTAACACCATCAGTAATACTCCCTGAAACGCCTTTTATGTAGTTAAACCATTTTCCTTCTTTTTCTATAAATTCATTTAAACTACCTTCCTCTAAATCTGTTTTAATACTTTGAACATACCAACCTGGAATGTCGGTTAAATTATAATAATTACTGTCATTAAAAGTATTGGTAACAATAGTTGTTCCCGGCGTGACTATATCGTAAGTTGTAAGTTGATCTATCTTAGATTGTGAACCCTCATAATTTAGAGTGTGGAATGTTTTTACAGTTCCTGGTGATTCATTAATTAAAACCGTAAAACTTGAGTTTGTGTAGTTTCCAGGAACACCAACAGTTGGGTAAAAAGTGTTTCTATCTACCGTTTTATCGTGGTGTTTGTATAGATTACCATTTTTAAAAGTGTAGTAGTCGTTAGCGCAGCTTATACCATCTTCACACACAAATGATTTAAAGCTCACCCAACCTTTCACCCCCTCGCTAAACGAAACTGTTCTAGCTTGTGGTGAGTTTTCAGTTGTTATTGGAAGGGTTATATTGTATTCACCTTGTCGATCATCATAGCTTCCAATTAAACTGTTGTTAAGTTTTAAGTTATCCCTAAACCAACCTTTCATGCCATGTTCAGATATCGGAGTTAATCCATCCATCGACAATCTCATAACAGCACCCCTTACCTTATCGGTGAAATAAGCTCTATAAGCATCCGATGCAAATGATTCTGGATTTTTAGATATACCGTACTCACCAGAATAAGGGATAGTCTGGCCTAAAACGCTGTTCGCCGAAGTTACATTTGGATTACCGTCAGCGTTGTATAACGCATCTTTATTTGCTAGTATTTTTAATGTTCTATCTTCACAAAGCGCTACTAAATCACCACCTTGACCCCACCCACTGTGTAGTTTTTGTACACTACCATATATAGGGTTTATATCTTTTGTTATTTTTTCCGCTGTAATAAATTGGTTCAAGCCGTTTGCGCCGCTATTGGAGTTGTATAAACCAGAGTATATTAAACCGTATTTACGGTGTTCTTCTTTAAACCCCTCCTCGACAGTAGTGGACACTGTCGCTCCATTTGTAAGGAACGGTTTATTGAAAGTATCCCCAACTCTATTTGATTCAACGCCATTATTAAATGACCAACAGTTGAACCAGCTTAATCCTGTTCTACTTATCGGGCTAATTTCTATACTGCTGTAGTAACCAGCAACTCCTGTTCCACCCTCAATTTTAGCCTGCGCTATCTCTCCGTTATCTTTTTGTAAATTTAAATGTGTTTGTGAAGTTAATAAATCAAATTGGTTTTGATCAAGTGCTAGAGAAAGTTTTATTTTGTATACAGGTGAAGTGGGATCTATATACTCCCAATTAGTGATAAATATTCCTTCGGGAATAGACCCCAGTGCGCTAATCGTTGGGGGAAGCATTATAGTCGATCCCATAGGTATGTACGAGAACTTGTTTTCGTTGGTTATTGGGAACACTGTTAAACTAGAACTAGCTTCATAATACAGGTCTAAACCAACGTCCTCTTTGGGCTCGGTTTCGAAAATAGCGGGATTATTGCTAATGGGATTTTCCCCACCAACTCTAAATTCTTCTATAAAATACATTACCACGCTTGATGAACTAGTGATATCGCTAAACACCTCGTTTTCGCTAAGCTTAGGACAATCATTAAAAGGATCCGCCGCGTCGTTAGTACATGTTCCAGTTGGAGATGACGCATGATCAACCTCGTATTTAATTCTATAAGTAACTCTACGGTTTTTTGGATTACCCATTTCTGACACCTGCTCCATGTGTTGGACGTTCCACCAATCGCTACACATCCCAGAAACATTATCAAAAAAATAGGCGGGAGTAGTAGAGGTAGACGCTGTTTTTTTACCCTGATAATTAAACAATCTGTGTTTAGTTACGCCTAATATTTTATATACAACATCATCAGTATCTCCCTTAAGTTTAAATCTTTTATCAATCTTAAGACTTCCTACAACGGCTGAGCTACCATCATCTTCCTCCCAACCTAAGTTGTAATCAGTAGTTTCCCCGGTTGCTCCTTGTGTTCCTAGTTTTGAGTATCCTAAATCAAAAAATTTCTCACTACTACTCTCGTGAACACCCTTCATACCAATCATACCACTACTCTCACCGGTTCCAACATTTAGGTCAAAACCACCAACCCAAGGAAAAAATGGATTACTCTGCCCAAGGGGAGGTAAATTTTCTAGCTGATTTCCACCTATCACACAAGATGATTGCATTTGTTGTGGGAGGTAACTGGTAGTATCACAAGATTCAAAAGTAAGTCCACTTGGAGCAAGTGGTCCAAAACTAGTTTGTACACTGCTATAATCCCCGGAACTAGCTGTTGGACTGCCCATTTGGTTACTAGCAAAAGAAGCTCTATCAATAAACCACCTAGATTTAGGAGTGCTGCCACCAAATTTTAATATAGTATTCCAATGGTCAGCTGTTCTAGTAGAAATAGAAGGGTTACCCGCTGTAGCAACGTTGTAATCGTTTTGAGTTATGCTTAGTTTTGGGTCGTCAATACTGTATAACTTCATGCTCGCGTCAACCTTCCAATTACCAATCGCCCCAACCCTGCTCTTTAGATTAATGTTAGCCGAGGTGTCAGATAGTATTTTAACAAAAAACCTACCATCAAACTCTGCCTTTTTTCTTACCGCCCTTTTCCAAAAACGCTGATGCATATTATCATCCTGCATGTTCCCATCGCCAACTATAAAATCATCTTCAGCTAGTATTGTGGAGTCTAGATCCATGTACCAGCCAAGCACATCAGAGTCAAGATCATCTGGATCATCAAGTATTTTCTCAACGTTAACAATGCGGTACTTACTACTCTCGGTGGTAACTGTTAAGCCATCCGCGTCGGTTATTTCTTTTGAAAAACTAACAAAAAGTTCGTCAATAGTGGAGTTACCTGAGTTTTCCTTGACCTCTTCCCATAAAGCAATTGGCGATGGTAACGCCATAGCATAAGTAGTCCCATCATTTTCATAATCTCCAGACCAGTGACTATATTTTAAACTAAACCCTTTTCTACCAACGCTAGGAGCATTCCAGCCATCACCAAAAACACACGGGGTACTCGCTGATCCCCCATATATATTGCAAGAATCAGGATATCTTGAGCTATCAGTGTTTGATCTCGCTAACAACTCATAAGAAGTTCTTATGTGCTCAGGCGCCTCACTTTCTATTGCAACTATTTTGTATCTCGCTTCTTCTAAAATTAATTCGTTGCTATCAAAGCCTTTCTTTAAAATAATATACGTATCTTCATCTACCTTATTTCTATCTACGGATGGAAATGATACCCATATGTTACCGTCTTCAGCGTCATAAACCCTATCAACGGGTAAGTTGTAATACTCGTTGGATGTTTCTTTGACATAATACCTATAGTAGTCAGCCCAATAAGGAGATGTGTCTATGTCTACGGTTAGATAACTACTATCTAAAGACTTAGACTTTGGTACTATTAAAGAGCTATCAGTTGATGTTATAACGGGTGTTTCTCTCCCATATTTGTCGCCCCAAATAACCCCAACACTGTAAGTTCTAAGTGATTTTATAGATTGATTACCGCTATAATCCGTAGAATCAACAACCCTACTCGACAAAGATGTTGTAATACTTGGTACTAATATTGTTGAGTTGTACTGGTGTTGCATTATATCGTAACCTTGTAGGTAGTTACCGTAAACAAGTCTATTACCCGTGATCTCTTGTGCTCTAGCCAATCTAGGTACGTTATCCCAAACTCTCAAGCTTTGTGATGCGGGTAGCGCTGCAAAAATATTTTCACTAGTAACCTCGTAAGACGAAGTGTTCCAGTGAGTAGTTGAGTCGTCGCGAGATACACTGTCTAGTAAGTAAACCGTAGGAGAAGTCTCGTTTTTATAAAGAATATCTACTCGCACCACATCCTTGGGTGTTTCATTAGAAACAAAATCCTTAATCTTCAAAGACTTTATCCTGTTTGTCATTCCTAAATTATAAGCTTCAATTGGCGCGTAACTAAAGTTACCTGGAACAAAAGCTACCTCAGAAAAAGGTCCAAACGAAGAATATTCGTTATCTACGTATTTATATCTATATGCAAATCTTGGAAATTTACGCTCAAACAAACTGTCACCCTCCTCCAAGATAGTAAAAAAAGTTGTTTCCTCCAACTTGTCTTCTTCACTTATGGTTAATATTTTAACACGATACGCTGTTTGAAAACCAGAGGTTGTATCTACAACATTGGGAATATCAAAACCAGGATCCTCTTTCTGGATTATCTCCAACCTTAAATCATAAGTTGCGGGTAAATTAAAATCAGTCGAGTTCGCTTGAACACGTAGGATGTCGCCCTCGGCAAAGTTAGGGTGAATATTGTTAATAGCATCTACTACAATCCAAACTTCGCTACCTACTGTTTTGCCGAAAAAAGGCGTTTGAAAAGGAGAGGTAGCGTTAGATAGCAACACATTTACCCCACCTAGTATGCCTTCTCTTACTTGACTGGTCATCTCTAAAGTTGGTGGATATAGCGGCGCTTTACGTATAACCGTAACATGCTCCTCACGCGCGGGACCTTGGTTCACCCCATCAACATATAGATCAGTGTGCGCCTTTCCGCTAATATGTGTCCCTTGTATGCTTCGTTTTATGTTTATTTTTTTAGGCTCTGTCCCCTGTAGTTTATTAGCGGAATCGTGATAACCATCGGTCCAAAATAACATGTCATCAATAATGTTAATTCCGGTAATAAGTTTATTAGGTTCAAAATTTAAAGTTTTATCAGCCTCAAAACAAACACTATCAGCAACGCTAAGATCAACTCTGTCTCGTAGCCAAACTTTCTTGACTCCATTGGCAACAGTCGTGTTTAGTAAAACAAGTTCCCCGGTGCTGTTAAAACCAGAGGCAACATTAGAAGCGCCAGTGTCACAATCAATAACCTCAAAAATATTGCTAAATGTCATTGGAGGCCCAAGGCTAAACCCATTGGGTCCAGCAATAACAGAATTTGGATCAATACACGAGTTTGGTGGGAATAAAGAACTGTTAACTTGTATTTGGACTGGTTGTCCAGTAGTAGCATCTATATTTGCAGGATAAGAGTTTACACCATCAAAATCAAATAGTATATTAAAAATCTCATCAAGAGCGTTTTGAGAATTTGGATCATTGATCTCTATAGTACTAGTTGGTGTTGATACCCCGACACTAATAGTGAGTGGTGTAATATCAGCTTGCAACTCATAAAAAGGATGAGCCTCTCCATTTTGAAAACCAGCTGAAATTGACGCGTTTTTTTGCCATATACCAGTATACCAAGCACACCCATGTTGTGTCCCGTTTGACTCACTCCAACAATCGTACACCCTGTTTGCTTCTGCATCAATTGTTATTATGTACGCGTTAATAGGACTTCCTAAGTGATCAAAAACTTGGCCTTGTACCACATCATCTATCAAGACAGAAGTAAACCCGTTTAAAACAGGCGAGTTATTATTGTACGTGTGGTATGCTTGTGGAAAAATACTACTCATCGAAACCCCCGGTTGGAGGTGACTAGCCTGCATAGCAGTTAAATCTGTTGCTGGTATCCAGAATTGGACCGCTCCATCTGGTGGTAAATTGCCTTGCGCAGGTTGCGAGGGTGGGTAGTTAGTTTGAGAGGCCGCAATATCGTAATGAATGTCAGTATAACCACCGGTTCCAGCGGCTCCACCGTTATCATTCCAAAAACCTCTAAGAGACACACTTGTGTTAGTAACATCTCCAATTTGGATTGTTGGGGGAGTGAAGGGGGTAGGAGTGACAACAGCCCCAACGTTATAGTTCATCGGTATCATGTTAATATTACCAGAACCCGTAACCAAAGTTGGACCAAACTCAACACTTCCGGTTGGCCCATATCCCGTCGCGTACATGCCAGCCTCTATGATATCATAACCGTCGCCGCCAACGAGCGTAAGAGAGTTGTCAGAAAAACCCGGTAAAGGGTCTATCTCAGAGCAATACTTCCACAAATCAACGAAAACCGGCTCGCAACCAGTTGTTGTAGATTTGTTAGTTCGCATTATCATGTCTTTAAAAGAAACGGAGCTTGAAATAGGGTAACTAACTGTTCCACTTGGGTTAGACCCGGCGACTAACCAGTATAAGCTATCATTTTTTTCATCAGAAATAGAACCTACGGTTGTTGAACCACTAGGGATTGGATTATCCCAACTAACGTTAGTGTAATCACACCCAAAATTATTACCTAATATATTTTGAATAGTACCAACGCCAGATTCCTCTGAAGTCTGCACCTTTATGTTCATAGCATCCCTATATTCTCCCTTTGGAACAAGTCTCTCGTCAAGATCCTTATTCATTTTACCACCTGTAAAATTATGCTTAATATCTGGCATGTACTAGTGTTTTATTTGTTTCGATTTACCCCTAAGTATTTGAGTTAATTCTTCTAATTTTAAATTAGACAATCTTAATTTTGCAGTTCTAATAGCTGCAAATCTTTCTTTTTTAAATCTTCTAACAACGTTTTCTCGAACATTTGCTCTAGTTGATAGTATACCATACAGAATCCATTTGTATATAGCTTCTTCTGCAAATTTATGGACTAGCATTTCAGGATCTGTTCCAAGACTATCGCTTATATAATCTAAGATCACAGTTTTTCCACTAATGTTAGAACTAAAATGGATTTTTCCTGAATTACAATCTATATAAAAAGAACCATTTGCTTGAGCGTGTTGTGGATCTAATCCATATCTAGATCCTTCCATTGGCCAATAAGTGTCGTCTTGGTAGTCATTTTGATTTTCAGATGGTGTTCCAGATTTGTAATTTGCCCACGCAGTAGATGTTTCTTCACTCCCAACTCTAACCACAGATACGTTATCAATAGTAATGTTACCGGGGGTCGCAGATTTATTTCTAATAAAAAGCTGCCTAATGCCGTACTGGTCATTTGTTGCTCCAGCAGTTTTTGTAGCTGTAAACGTTCCGTCCGCGGTAATGTTTCCAAAGTCAGTATAATCACCCTGGCCGTCAATTAAAACCACACTAAACGTTCCAGAAGTATAATTACTAACATCAACTGATATCGTGTATTCTTCGCCGTCTATAATCGGAACGTCTGTTTGTCTTATACCATTCCATTGCGGTATGTCATAACCACGAATTTTATTGCCAATACTACCTTGTCTGAAAAACCAACCAGTTACAGGATCGTTGAGAGTTAATGGATCAGATGTTTCAACCGTTGGGGACATCACTGTAATAGGTGGCGCACCAGCAGAACCCCATTGCTGGTTTAGATTCCAGTGAGTTTTATTTCCATTAAAATTTCCATTTTTTATCAACTCACCAGAACGTATTAATTTACCAGTATGAGATAAAACGTCTCCATTTGAATCAACCTGCGGATGCATTGGGTTTGAAGTTTTACTTGTAGGGTATAACAAATGTTTTATACCAGCAGAATCCACCCAACTAATTTTAGTATAGTTAACATAGTCGTGTGGTAAGATCATTTGGAGTGAAGCCGGTACTGTGATTTCTTGTGCTTTACAAGATTTAAACGTATCAAAAGATAACTCAGCTAAAGCTCTTTGCGCATGAAAAGCTACATCAAATCTTTTTGCTTTAGGTATTAATTTGTCTTCTCCAACATATGAAATCATAAACTGGTTTACAATATCGTCTAATGAGGTAAATTGATAGTTTCCATATTGATTTGGAGTTGAATAATAATTCGCTTCATTATTCCCTGAGTTGCTTAGTAATCCCATTTATTTATTTTTTTTCTTGTTGAGTTTGCTGCTGCTCTAGTCCTTGCCCTACACTTGCGATATCTTCTCTTTTCATAGATATACCAGCAAACTTTAATATTTTATAAACCAATTCACCCTCTTCAGCGGGGTGTAGATCGAAGTCCGTTGTATTTGAAGGATCGTACATGGCTTTGCCAAGCACAACAACATAACCCCACTGAGGTTGTGATGGTCTAGCTATATAAGTACAAGTGGCCCCAGTTAGAAATGTTGGGTACAGATCCACCGTTAACCCCCCGGTTCTTACGTACACGGGGCGAGTTTCACTTGGTTTAGTAAGTGGAGATTGATTTATATATAAGATTTCGTTTTGTTGCACTTCCTCTACTTCGTTACTATTATATATCACCGTGCCTAATCTATAAAAATCAGGTGCAGTAATATTTGTGCCTGTTATAGTTCCCGCTCTTTCAAATATAGCTATTTTTTCATTTATATTATGTACGATATCACTATACTCACCAGAATTCCCAGGAACTCTAGAGAATTGGTTTAAGTCATAAAAATATTGTTCAAATATTTCCTTTTGAGCATGGTCAGCAAACATATTAAATTCCTGAGGCGTGATATACCCTCTTTGCTCTTTGTTAGCAAACATTAAAACTTTTTGATATACTGTGTCTATACTAACCATAATTTCTTTTATTTATTATAAGGGAACAATCTATTTAAAGTATCTTTTCTTTGTCCACAGTTACAAGGTTTTTTAGTTATCTTACTAACCGTGTCTACAACTTTTTTTATTCCCGTTGCTTTTGTAATCTTTTCTATTGAGTCTCCTAAACCCTTTGATTTATTTTCCATATAATTTGATTTGTAGTTTACGATCGCCCCGTAGGGCGACCGCTCTACAGTTAGATTAATTTAATCTTTTTTCAATATTGGAGTAAATCTCCATTCCTTCATCAGTCTTAAACCAAGCGGCTAAAGCTGAATAAGGGTGTTCATCAAATGGAACGTTCATTAACTTTCTATCATTAGAACCCCACGAAAAAGTTCTTTGATCATGAGATAGTTTTAATATTCCCATTTCAGTTGCTTTAATACCAAAGTTCCTAAGTTGAACATCCGAGTCGTTAGCTAACGCTAGAAGAAGTTTAGGATTCTTCTTAGCAAATATAAGTAAATCTCTTTTAAGTTCTTTAGAACTCATCTTAGATACTTTAGAACCTATCTCAGCGCGCATAACTGCTTCTGCCATGTCAATATCCATGTTTCTAGCCGCAATCAAAGCATCTACCTCTAAATTAATATCTACTAACTCATCTTGAGCTATTACTTGAGGTTTTAATTCGTAGTAAACCTTGTCTTTATGCGGGTGGTATAAAGATAACAGTTTTTGTAACACTGTTTTTTCTCTAGGCACGTGAAGTGTACCATTTCTAAAGATTATATGTGATAGCCTTTGATCACCTTGCATTTCATCAACAAATGGTGTTCTTTGGTTTTCACAGTATTTTACTTCTCTTTCATACCCCTTCTCCTCATCAAACCAAAATATATTAGCAGATCTAATCATCTTGCTTAGCGGTTTTTTATTACCTCTTAAAAGATACGTTCTTGATTTCACCTCCCAAGTGTCTTTTTTCGGTGTTGGTAAAGGTTTTTCTTTAACAACTGTTTTCGGTTGCTCAACAACCGGTGGTGTTTCCACCATAACTTCTTCGAAGTCTTTTTCTATTAAAGGTTCTACAACCTTTTTTGTTTTTTGTTTTTTTGCCATAATATAATATATAATAAAATTAATAAAAATAAAAGGTCGAGGCCGAAGCCTCGATCTTTTAAAATATAATGATTAGTTCATTAAGAAGAAATTGTTTGCTCC
>Ga0181420_1000570_pt1 | contig 14715 bp, 6 predicted proteins | sample 43SPOviralmetaG_FD_130145 | JGI IMG/M metagenome (GOLD analysis project Ga0181420, IMG submission 130145) | Marine viral communities from the oligotrophic San Pedro Time Series (SPOT) site, San Pedro Channel, CA, USA - 43 SPOT_SRF_2013-05-22 | ecosystem: Environmental > Aquatic > Marine > Strait... | reverse complement strand
TTTCCCTGGTATTTTTGACCCCTTTTAGGTTTTTATGATTATCTATTCATCATCTTTTTACGACGAAATCCTGGAGTGTTATGAGTATGAGACCAGAAACCAGACAATCTATGGAAATGTTATTCTATGCAAAATGGAACATTCCAAAAGCAGCAAGAAACGCAGGATTGACTGATAAAGAGATGAAAATCACCTTTAACGAATATTGTAGTCTTCATCCTGTTACTTGGGACATAACTGATGAAAAAACTATTCATAGTTGATATTGGTAATGATGAATGTGTAACTCATGATGGATACATCCAAATTGGTGTTTTCAATCACTCTTTAGAGAAACACTTAGAGTTAAATCCCACTATTGATTGGCAAGTGACATACTGGATGCCAGATGTTTGGGCAAATAGATATAAGAGAGTATCATTTCAAAAAACTGAAAAGAAAAATGAAGGTTCACCTAGAACTGATAATGCAACAGATAGTCGTCCAAGAGATTTTCCTGATCAAGCACAAAAAAGATTGGATAGAGTAGTTTAATTGTGGGAGTGTGGTGGAATTGGTAGACACACCAGACTTAAAATCTGTTGACCATTACAGTCGTGCGGGTTCAAGTCCCGCCACTCCTATGCATTGATAAATAAAGTCATAATAGATATAGTGTGCGAAGAAGATGCCATTATCGAGACTTGATAACTTCCTCAAGAATGTTCGTGGAAACCTCATTTATGTGAATCCCAACGACTTGGACGCCACTGATAGTGTGACGAATCAGGGTAACTCAATGGGTCGCCCCTTCATCACCATTCAAAGAGCACTGATTGAAGCATCCAGATTTTCGTATCAGACAGGACTGGATAATGATAGATTTGGTAAAACAACGATTCTTTTGTCACCAGGTGAACATGTTGTTGACAACCGACCTGGTTGGATTCCTGATGGTATTGGTAATTTCAGATTGAGAGATGGAACTACGTCTCCATCTTTTTCTCCCTTTAGTAGTACTTCAAACTTTGATTTAACATCATCTGTTAATGACCTTTATAAATTAAATTCAATTTATGGTGGTGTAATTGTCCCCCGCGGTGTTTCAATCGTTGGTCAAGACTTAAGAAAAACAACAATTAGACCATTATATGTTCCAAATCCAGAAAACGATAATATAGAAAGATCCGCAATTTTCAGAATTACTGGTGGATGTTATTTATTCCAATTCACTGTTTTTGACGCAAATCCTAACGGAAATGTCTATAGAGACTACTCTACTGGATCAAGGGTATCTAACTTCTCACACCATAAGTTAACTGTTTTTGAATACGCCGATGGAACTAATAATGTAGATATAAACGATACTTTTATTACAAATTTCAAAACAGATAGAACTGATCTTGACATATATTATGAGAAGGTTGGTTTAGTATATGGAACATCCTCCGGTAGACAAATTCAACCAGACTATCCAAATTCTGGTCTTGATATTCAACCTAAAATTGATGAATATAGAATTGTTGGACCAACTGGTGGTGGTGTAGAAATTCAATCCATCCAAGCTGGTGATGGTACAACTCTTGGTGCTACTGAAATCATCACTGTTACCCTCACATCAGCATTAATTGGCCTTGAGGTTGATACAGCCTTCCAGGTCAATGATGTTAGTGATATCGACTATAATGGTTCTTTTGTTGTCAACGAAATTGTAACTAGAACAACAGAAGGTGTAACATCATTTAGTTACCTCAATTCCATCATCCCAACTACTGCTTCACCAACAGCTACAGGTGCAACAGTTGCACTAGACACGGATACTGTAACATCTGCATCACCATATATTTTCAATATCTCTTTGAGATCTGTGTTTGGTATGTGTGGTATGCACGCCGATGGATCTAAAGCAAGTGGATTTAAGTCCATGGTTGTTGCTCAGTTCACTGGTATATCTCTCCAGAAGGACGACAATGCATTCTGTAAGTTTGATAAATCCACCGGTGGATTTAATTTCGCATCAACTGTAGATAATATTCATAGTGACCCAGATGCCAAATATAGACCAGAATACTTCAACTTCCACATCAAGGCATCAAATAATGCTATTTGTCAATTAGTCTCAATTTTTGCTATTGGTTATGCAGAACATTTTGTAACTGAAAGTGGTGGTGACTTCTCAGTTACTAACTCTAATTCTAACTTTGGTCAAATAGCTTTATCGTCTAAAGGATATAGAGATGTTGCTTTTGATAGAGATGATGTTGGGTATATTACAAATGTTATTCCACCAAAACTCTTACCTACAGAAACTGTAAATCTTGAATATGGTGCCATCGATGTATCGACCACTATTAGTGTAGCTAACGCATCTAGACTCTACTTACACAATGAAACGAACGAGTCTTCACCACCGAAATCTGTAATTCAAGGATATAGGGTTGGTTCTGCTTCACAGGATAATCTTAGTCTTCTCATTGTTGAGAATGGAACATCTACGACTAACTCCGCTCGTATTGTGATGCCAGACTCTTCTTCTGGTACTAAGTTAAGTTCCGTTAAACGATTCAAAATTGGTAGAGCAGGTGTAGCAAATAGTATTACATCCAATACTCTAACATTTGATGAGGATCACAGATTTATCAACGGTGAGACAATTAGAGTTATTAGTGACAATGCCAGGCTTCCAGATGGTTTAGATGGAAATAGAGTTTACTATGCAATTGTTGGTGGATCTCTTAATGATGATGAAATTAAGATTGCTGTAAGCCCCAATGATGCTTCAACCGGCACATCCATTGATATTAACAATCTTGGTGGAACTCTTTCTGTAGAAAGTAGAGTTAGTGATAAGGTATCTGGTGATATTGGGCACCCAATCCAATATGATACTAGTGAGAACAATTGGTATGTTAATGTTTCTGATTCTTCTACAGACAATGAAATCTACAATAGAATTGTGTCTCTTGGAACTGGTGTTCTTGGTGAATCTACCTCTAGAACATTCATTAATAGACTCCCAGATAACAGAGCTCTGAGTGACAGGATCTACAGATATAGATATGTCATTCCATCTTCTGTAGGCATTCAATCTGCTAGACCACCTAGAGATGGATATATCTTACAATCTTCTAGTAGTGTAATCGGTGATAATAATACTGAAGTAGATCTCAAGTATAATCCTAATTCTGTCACCATGTCAAATGTTGGTGAAATCAGAAACTTTAGTTTTATCCGTGATGCCAACTATGACAGCACAAATACTTACTATACTACTGAAATTCCACATAATTTAACTGTTGGTTCTAAGATTAAAATTAATAATGTAACCAGTACAAATAATCCAACTGGTATTGCCAACTCTGATTTTAATGGTACATTTACAATTGCTGGTATCTCAAGTGCCAACACATTCTTCACCTCTGATATCACTACAGACCCCGGAACATTTACTAATAATACATCTACAAGAACAACATCTCTCCCAACATTCCAACGTGTAAGATCTGATAGTACGTTCTATGTTTATGATGTTGAGCAGATTAAAGAATACAAGGTTGGAGATCAAGATGGTATCTATTATCTAACCATTATAGACTCGTCTAATAAACCGTCTGTTGCACCATTTAATGGATCTGATAATTTTTCATATTCACAACCAATCGTAAATCTTTATCCCCAACTTGATAGAGATAATCCTGTATCCCAATCACCTGGTGCTAAGTCTTATGCACTCCCTGACCAATTGGGTAAAGTTGTAGTTGATGACCCTAAGAATAGTATTACAAAAACTTCTCTTGATAAATTTAATCACAGTTTCCAAGTTGGTGTTGGTATTACTGACATTGCGACGTTGTATGATTCGACAGTTAGTGCTGGTTCGACACATACCATCTTCTTAGACCGCGAACATAGATATAACTCCATTGCCGGTGTAACAATCACCTCAGCTGGTTCTGCATATGGTAATGGGACTGGATCTGAAGAAAATCTCTATAACGCTCGTCTTGGTACCAATATAGATGGCCAAGATGCTACAGCTAGAGTCACAGTAAATTCTTCTGGTGAACTGACTGATGTCAAGATTATGGATGGTGGTTCCAACTATGAGGTTGGTGATGTTTTGTCAGTTGTAGGAATAGCTACAACAACTGGTTTCTCCGCTGGTTCAGTTACGGTACAACATATTAACAATAATATTGGAGATACTGTTAGTATATCTGGTGTTACTTCTGAAAGTCATAGTTCCTATAATCAACTTTATAGAATCACTAGTATTAGTAAAACCAAGGAAGTTACTGTTGAATCAAGACTGCCTGTTACTGGATTTTCAACAACTGGTGTCGGTCCTACCGTAGTACTTGAATCATATTTAAATGACAATGGGCCTAGACTTAATATTTCAGCTTTAGAGTATAACAAAGAAGTTGGAATTGGCACAATTTTCACCTCAGACACACATGGATTGGTAGCTGATAATGTTATTGCAATTGGTGGAGCGACAGAGAATTTTTATAATAGAATATTTTCTGTAAGTGAAGTTGTAAATCTCAATAAATTTAAAATTGACATTGGTATTTCGACAAATACTCCAACAATTTCTGGATCACTTCGTGGTTACTATGTTGGTCAGACTCCACAATCTGGAACATTTGCTCTCTACGATGAGAACTTTGGTGGAAGGGCTAACAATTATTACGCTGGTATTAGCACAGTTTTATCGGCTGCTGTCACTACCGCCAGCATTGATGAGGTCAGTATTGAAAATGTAGAACAATTTGATTTCAACATTGGTGACTATCTTAGAATTGATAATGAAATAGTGAGAATCAAATCGACAGTCGGTTCTAACCCTGTCAAGGTATTCAGAGGTGACTCTGGAACTAGAAGTAATACTCACATAAATGGTTCTTTGATTCAAAAAATTAATATACTCCCATTTGAACTTAGAAGAACTTCAATTACTAGAGCTTCTGGTCATACATTTGAATATATTGGTTATGGACCAGGTAACTACTCTACGGCACTACCACAGAGGCAGTCATCACAACCTGGATTGACTCAACAGTTACTATCTCAATCTCTTAGAACTAACGGTGGTGTAAACGTCTACACTGGTATGAATGACCGAGGTGACTTCTACATCGGTAACAAGAGAATTTCATCTAACACTGGTAAAGAAGAAGTATTTGATACACCAATACCAACAGTCACTGGGGAGGATGTATTTATTGTCGGCACAGAGACTGGAATTGATATTATCAATCCACTTGAAGTTAATATCTCTAGAAGTCTCAAGGTTGAGGGTGGAACACAAAATAACATTCTTTCAGAATTCAACGGACCAGTTGTTTTTACTGAGAAATTGACTTCTACATCCAATGATGGTATTGAGTCCAACTCATTATTCCTTCAGGGTGATACTGTCGTATCAAGAAAATACACCGTAGGACTTACACAACCTACATTGTCTGGTAACCCTGGTGATGTCGTCTATAACGCCAATCCAAATAGGGGTGGGACGATTGGGTGGACATATACTACTGAAACTGGATGGTATTCATTTGGTTCAATTAGTGTTGATGAAAGCTCTAATCAAATGACCTTTGATCAGGTTGGAATTGCAACCACTTCACCTGGCAAATCTACCTTAAGAGTTGGCGGTGGGACTACACTGTTCGCAGTAGACAATGATGGTGTTGGTATTGGGACCACAGCCAATGAGTACAAATTGAATGTCATTGGGGATACCAATATTGATGGTAATATCAATATTACTGGAATTCTCACGGCAAACAAAATAGTTGGTGATGGATCTCTTCTCACTAACCTTCAGAATGATAGTCTTTGGAGTGGTGTGTTAGCTGGTCTTGGAACTGGAATTTATGTTAATGATGTTCTTAATGTTGGTATTGGTACAACTGTACCTGAATTCCCTCTTGATGTTGGATCTCCTGGTTCTGGAACAACTGATATTAGGGTGAAGAATAGAGCTGCTTTTGAGGGTCAAACTGAAGTTGTAGATATCAATGTAACTGGTATTATCACCACTGCAAATCACAGACTAAACAGTTCATCTGGTGAAATTCTAACTGGAATCATTACCGCAACTAATATCGTTGTTGGTAGTGCTCTATCTACGAGTAGTGGAAAGGTTGGTTTTGGAACAGCTACACCAAGAGCAGATGTTGACTTTGAAGGATCTATTAAGTTCAAAACATATTCTGAAAATGTACAAACACTTGATATTTCAAGTGGATCTGTAGTTGTTGATTTGTCACTTGGACAAACATTTGAACTCACAGTTGATGAAGCTGTAACTGAATTTACTTTACTCAATCCTCCAACTGGTTCAACAGCTTTCTCCATCAAACTAACACAAAATTCAACTGGTTATGGTGTTGGTATAGATACTTTCAAGGATAACAGCAATGTTGAAATTCCTGTTTATTGGCCAGGAGGAGGGGTAGTACCTATCCCGACTACAACCGCGTCTAAGACCGATATTTACTCGTTCAAGACATTTGATGGTGGTTCATCCCTGTACGGTGTTGTTGGAGGACAGAACTTCGCATGATAGGATTAGGATTCCATAACTCAATAGATACAACTCTCGACCTCAATGGACCTTTCCTGAGGTATACCACACAACCATCACTAAGTGGAGATGTTTCTAACGGTGGTAGTGTCACCTTGGTTGGTGTCTCTACCGCTGAATTTAAACACAACCCAACAATTCCTGGAGAAAGAGTAACAAATACGGGAAATATTGAGTATCAATGGTATATTGATGATGTTATTGCTGTTGATGATGGAACCAATATTAGTGGTGCTGGAACTTCTGAACTTACTCTTTCAAATCTCACCAATCCAGATGATAATGGGAAAACTGCAGTTCTGTATGCATCATATAATTCATCTGCATATCAATCATCAACTCCAGTAACTGCTGGAACTGCGAGATCAACAGGAAATTCTCCAGACACACCTCTATTATCAAACATAGTAACAATTAATGTTACTCCAGTTCTATCAATTACCTTACAACCAATTAGTACTACTGGAATAGAAGACTCACTTTCCATATTTAATATCCAGGGGGCATGTACAGACTCAACTTTGGATGGTCAAATTACATATCAATGGAGACTAGATGGAGGTAATTTGACTGATGATGGTGTAAACGTCATTGGTTCAACGACAAATCGATTACAAATCAAACAACCAGAAGGAACATATAAAATTGATTGTATCGTTACACATACACCATCAGATGATTCACCACTAAATTCAAACGAAGTTACTTTTATCAGTGAGTCTATAAAGGAATTTGTGAATCTTGAAACTTTCGATTCTTTTAATATAAGTCAACCTTTTACCACTACTCAACAAAATCTAAATGATGGTCCTCTAAATGTCATAGGAAGAGCAAAGACGGGTTTAAGTCCACAGGATGGAACAAGATCTCCTTCTGTTGTTTATTTTCTTTATGCTCCAGAAGCTGATGTTGAAGTTCTGATTGAAATGGCTGCAGCTGGTGGTGATTCGTTCGGGGGAATTCAAGCAGGACAAGGTGGTTGGGGATGTTTCAGAATGACTCTGGAGAAAAATGTAGAGTATGCCATCAAACTGGGTACAAATAAAGGTCAAATTCAACCAGTTGGTGGTGGTATATTTGGTTCTCCAATTAAAGGATCATTTGGTGGTGGACTTGCAACATTTTATGAAAAGAACCAACTTCTAGCTGTTCTTGGAGGTGGTGGTGGAGCAGGTGAAATATCCGCAGGTGGTGATGGTGGTGGATTCAATCAAGATGGCCAGGATGGATTTGGTAGAAGAGGTGGTAGAGGTGGTGCAACCAGTGCCCCAGGTCTATCATTTAATGATATTTTCAATACTGATGATGATAGGGATCAACGAGGTGGTTCACTAGCTTCTTGTCCATCACCCCTAACTGATGTCTTTAGAGATCAAGGTCTATCTCAATGTCAAGATTATACTATATCAGGTCCGGGTCGATTTAAAAATGCAGCCTCAGGAGTCGAATTTCCAACAAGTGCTTTGTTAAATCGTGGATTTAGACCAGGAAATGCTGGTAGACTTAATGGTGGATTTGGACTTGATGGTGGAGGCGGTGGTGGCGGTGGTGGCGCCGTAGGTGGTTCTGGTGGTGAAGGAAATGGTGTCGGTGGTGGTGGAGGTTCAGGGTGGGCTAATACTGGTAAAGTCACTGTGTTAAGAACAACATCTGGTGTCAATGGTGGAGATGCATATTTTAGAATTAGTTTATTTGATTCTAATGCATCAATACCTAATCCTCCTGCTCCTGCAGATCCGACACGAGTGAGGACTGATTGGAATGACCCTAGAATTCCAGGATATAAGATTGGTGATGGAAGTGATCAAACTAAACCATGCGGTTAATTAAAATAAATATCAATATCTAAGTGGCGCTATGATGGAATATAAAACTTATAATCTTTGTTTGATTGGAAATGATGTCAGAGATGAATTTCTAGAAGAAATTAAAGATAAGTATAGTATCTTAAGTGTGTCTAAAAATATCCCTAGTGTAATGATTGTCAGTTTAACTGAATCTGAAAAAGAAGAGTTATTGAAACACATATATGTTATGACAATTGAGGAACAAGTGAAAGTATATCCAGCAAGCACAGTTGTTTATACACCAATACAGTTTGAAGATAAGATAGTTACTACTGAGGATCCAAGTTCTACAACTGAAATAGGTTCTAATTATGTTAGTGCTATTCACAAATACATGACGAATGGTACAGGTATTACTGGAACACTTGGATCAAAAGGTGATGATTCAAATCAATTTTCTGGGACATCTTATAGATCCTTTTTAACTGGAGAACATGTTGATATTGTATCAATGGAAGCCACTTTTGAAACAGGTACTGCAGTTAATTATCATAAGACTCATCCAGAGTATAATGCTCTTGGAGAACTTCGCAGTGATGGAACTATAACACCAGGAACAGACGGTTCAAGGTGTGTTCCTATGGACTGGACAAGTTATAACCCTTCAATGGGTAGATACTCAATCATCAGTTTCAGCTCACGTGGAATTATAGAATATTTGCCCAATGTCGATCAAAGTTCATACATGCTTGGATCACATGCTGCAGCTGTTTTGAGTTGTGCAGGTGGTCAAGTTGGTGGTTTAGCCAAAAAGGCTAGTCTTAGAGTCATATATCTCGCACAGAGTAATGGTGTAGCTGACTGTTGTGAGGCTATTATAAATTGGCACAATAGTAAACCCACTAATCCCATTACTGGGCAAAAGAACCCAACAATTGTGATTGGGGAATTTCAGTATTTAAGGGGTAATAAAAATGCTGTAAAAATATCCGATATCGCGTCATTTCAATACAGAGGAACATTAACAACTCGTCCTGATAGTTCAAGAAATCCAGATTTGAAAGGGTGGTTATTAAGTGACTTTGTAGAAAAGGATATGCTCCCAAAACTTGTTCCTACGAGGCAAGTCAAATATAATCCTGATGGAACAATAGACAGGATCGAGATAATACATGAATGGTGTATAGCATTTGATGGTTCCCCTCAATTAGGAGATTCTGATGTATCATCTTACCAAGCTCTTGCAGATAATGGGATTCATTTCATATGTGCTGCTGGAAATGATTGTGGTGTACATGCAAATCGTTTCTCTGCAGATTATGACAATTCGATAATAACAGCATCTGAACCCTGTGATTTTCTCACTCATGAATCTAATGCCGATTTTTACATAGATGAGAAGAGAGATGGATCAAATGTTTACTTTTATTATAGATCTATGGGGCCAGCTGGTACAAATCCACTTCAAATAGATGTTGGAGCATATCAAGCGTCAGAAACAACTCCCTCAACAGATGGATATTCAGTTAGGGGCCCTGTGATTGATATTTTTGGTCTTGGAGCAGGAACATGGAGTTCTTATCCTGGTGGACCCGAATATAATGATGGTTATAAGTATGGTATGTTTAGTGGAACAAGTGCAGCAGCTCCAACCGTTGTTGGTGTGGCTGCATGTATTCTTGAATATAAATTTCTAACAGAAGGTTCATATCCAGATCCAGGTACTTTGAAAAACTTACTATTGGGTAGTGCGACTAATCGAGTTAAAAGCTATGAAACAATTGATTGGTCTAATCCATCTTTTTCAGTCCTCGATCCATACAGATTTACTGATTTTCCTCGTGCATCAAACCTGATTAGTCCTAATGATAGTAGAGATGCATTAAAACTTCCTGGTAGAGCAAGTTTTAATGGGAGTATATTAGCAACTGATCTTGTTGGTTCTACAACCAGAGCAGCATTTTTGCCTGATTTCATGAGGAATTATTTCCCACCAAACCAAGGTGGTTCTGGGAATGTAGTTCCAGATCCAGTTCCAGCTGCCAGTGTTCCTGGAGCATGTATACCACCAACAATTAAAGGTCCTACAAATCTTCAACCTTCTCCACCATATGATTATGCTAAAGCTTTTGATAAACATGAATCGGGAAGAGGTAATTCTCCACATGGTATTTACTTTTTACCAAGAGGTGAAGAAAGTAATTATCCACCAGATAACATCTCATATGTTAATTTTAGACTAAGATTTAGAGGTTTTGGCCCGAGAGGAGGTAGATACCCCTATGAGAATGACACTCTTTACTTGACTTCCAATAGGGGAAATCGTGATCCTAGTAAAGGAAATGTAAGAAGATGGTACACTACTGATCAGTCTCTAGCAGATAGAGACGACAAATACACTACAAATAAAGGCGAAGCATTTGTTCCATTTATGATTAATTTTAGATTAGGATTTATTTGTGGGGGTGATGGTGACTATAGAGTCTTGTATTATGATAAAGAGGAATATTGGTCTAACTTTGAATACAAAGATATTGATTTTGACTCTTCAGAATTAGCAAGTCGGAATAGTTTACCAACTGATGGTAGTGGTAAATTAATTTTCCCCGATTTTGGATCTAGAACTTACAAAAACCCAAGAATCTTTCAGATTAAAGCTGACATCTATAATCTTGACCTTAATGCTAATGAGGGTGAAAGAAAAAATAGAATTAATATGTTTGCAATAGCAACTGATGATGAAAATAAGGCCAAAGAGAGTAATGTTCTTGAATTTGGCAAGTTTATTATCACCTAAAACTGATGGGGAACAACAAACTAAACCATGCGGTTAATTAAAATAAATATCAATATCTAAGTGGCGCTATGATGGAATCTAAAATATATAGTCTTTGTTTGATTGGAAATGATGTTAAAGATGAATTTCTAGAAGAAATTAAAGATAAGTATACTATCACAAATGTGCTTAAAAATATCCCTAGTGTAGTGGGTTTCAGTTTGACTGAATCTGAAAAAGAAGAGTTATTGAAACACATATATGTTATGTCAATTGAGGAAGAGCCAGAATCATATCCAACATCAACACCTGTTTTTACACCAATACAGTTTGAAGATAAGACAGTTATTACTATAAAGCCTGGTTTCACTGTAGAACAGGCTTCAGATGAGGATGGAGATTCGCAATTTCAAGAACCAGGTTCTAATTATATTAGTGTCATTCATAAGTATATGTCGAATGGTACAGGTATTACTGGAACACTTGGATTAAAAGGTGATGATTCGGATGAATATTCTGGGATAAAGTATAGATCCTTTTTAAGTGGAGAACATGTTGATATTGTAACATTTGAAGGCACTTCAAAAACCGGCAAAGGAGCATCTGCAGGAAATCTATATCATAAACATCCAGAGTGGAATGCTATTGGAGAACTTCGCAGTGATGGAACTATAACACCAGGAACAGACGGTTCAAGGTGTGTTCCTATGGACTGGGAGCCGCACAACTTTTATTTCAGAGAGCTTACTCAGCCTCTCAACATCAATCAAAATTCAGAGATGCTTTCAGAACATGCTGTTGGTTCTTTGAGTTGTGCAGCTGGTCAAGTTGGTGGTTTAGCCAAAAATGCTAGTCTTAGAGCCCTTTATCGCGAGACGACTTCTGCGACAGCTGATGGTTGTGATTCTCTTATAGATTGGCACAATAAAAAACCCACTAATCCCATTACTGGGCAAAAGAACCCAACAATTGTGCTTGGGGAATGGCAATATAATGCAGGTAACTTTGGTGCTGTAAGATTAATCGATATTGAGTCATTTACTTCTCTCGACGCTAATGGAGCGGTGATAACAACAACTCGTCCTGATAGTTCAAGAAATCCACCTTTGAATGGGTGGTTATTGAGTGACTTTGTAGAAAAGAATATGATCCCAAAAGCTCTTCCTTCGAGTGCTAATCCCAAGTCGGACAGCGGTTTTTGGCATTGGGCAATATCGTTTGATTATGATGGTGACAAATACCCTGCAAACAGAGCTGCTCTACAAGCTCTTACAGATGCAGGGATTCATTTCATATGTGCTGCTGGAAATGATGGTGGTGTACATTCAAAATATAATGATCAATATTGGAATCTTAAGATCACAACAGTTGCAGGACCTTATAAATTTTACGATTTTAATGAACCACGGAGTAATGGCAACAGATACAAACCTGAGGACAAAGATGGCCCAGATGAATACTTTTATTATCAAACCCGTGGTCCAGCTGGAGCTTCTACAGACCAAATAGATGTTGCAGCATATCAACCGTCAGAAGTGACTCCTTCCACGAATGGATCTACAGTTAAGGGTCCTATAATTGACATTTTTGGTCTTGGCCCAGGAACATGGACCGCGCTGCCAAACGCTACATATGGTGATGGTTATAAGTATGGTATGTTTAGTGGAACAAGTGCAGCAGCTCCAACTGTTGCTGGTGTGGCTGCATGTATGCTTGAATATTCATTTTTAACAACTGGTTCATATCCAACTCCAGCTGAATTGAAGTCCGCACTGTTGGATAATTCAATAGATCGAATTAAAAGTTATGAATCAATTGATTGGTCTAATCCATCTTATAACGTTACAAAACTTAGTTATGAACAAGTAAAATCATGGGATGATCAAAACCCAACCCTTATCGGTTCAAATTCGATATTAGAGCTTCAAAACAACAATACGGGCAACACAGCGAATGGTGTGGCGTCAACTGAGCTTGTTGGTACTACAACCAGAGCAGCATTTTTGCCTGATTTCATGAGGAATTATTTTCCATCAAGTCAAGGTGGCAATAACAGTGTAGATCCAGATCCAGTTCCAGCTGCTAGTGTTCCTGGAGCATGTATACCACCAACAATCAAAGGTCCAACAAATCTTCAACCTTCTCCACCATATAATTATGCTAAAGCTTTTGATAAGTATGGATCGGGAAGGGGTCATCCAGATGGTATTTTCTTTTTACCAAAAGGTGAAGAAAGTAATTATCCACCAGAAAACATCTCATATATCAATTTTAGACTAAGAATTAGGGGTTTTGGCCCAAGAGGGGGTGATAGTACTCTTTACTTGACTTCCAATCGAGGAAATCGTGATTCTAATAAAGGAAATGTGAGAAAATGGTACACTAGTAGTCAGGATCTAGCAGATAGAGACGACAAATACACTACAAATAAAGGTGAAGCATTTGTTCCATTTAGAATCCATTTTAGATTGGGGTTTATTTGTGGGGGTGATGGTGACTATAGAGTCTTGTATTCGGATCATTATCATGATTGGAATGGTTTTGAATACAAAGATATTGATTTTGACTCTTCAGAATTGGCAAGTCAGAATAATCTACAAAATGATGGTAGTGGTAAATTAATTTTCCCTGATTTCGGATCTAAAAATTATACTAACCCAAGAATCTTTCAGATTAAGGCTGATATCTATAATCTTGACCTCAATGTTAATGAGAGTGAAAGAAAAAATAGAATTAATATGTTTGCAGTGGCAACTGATGATGAAAATAAGGCCAAAGAGAGTAATATTCTTGAATTTGGCAAGTTTATTATCACCTAAATAATAAAAAAACTGAGGGGATAGTGAACCTCTACCGAATATGGCTGTAAACAAGAATTTTGTAGTCAAAAATGGAATAGAGGTTGCAACAGATCTAATCTTTGCATCCTCTGACCTAGATAAAGTTGGTATTGGTTCTACGATACCTACCAAACTCCTTGAAGTAGGTGGTGACTTTAAGGCGACTGGCAATGCTACAATTGTTGGTGTTGCAACTGCATCAAGTTTTGTTGGTAATTTAACTGGTAATGCGTCAGGAACTTCTGGAGGATTATCTGGAACACCAGACATAACAGTAAAAAACATTACTGGTGTTGCCGCAACATTTTCTGGACTTATAGATGCTAATGGTGGTATTGATGCTAGCACTGCGAAGGTAGAAGATTTAACAGATAATCGTATTGTTATTAGTGGTACTGGTGGAGAACTTGAAGATGATGCTAATCTAACATTCGATGGTACAGGTTTAGTTATTGGTGGTGGTAAACACCTAAATGTTGCTGGAATAATCACTGCAACTGGTGGTATTAGAGTTGGTGCTGGAGAGAGTATTGGTTCTGATGGTGCTGCAGTAGTTTATTATGGTGATGGTTCCAAGTTAAGTGATATTATTGCAACATCTGGTGGATCACTTGGTTTTTCGACAGCTGGTGCTATTGGATATGGTGTTACTTTCCTGAAGTTTGTCGGAGCTGGTGTATCAACTCTCTCAGCACCACATAGTGGTATTGCAACACTGACTATTGTTGGTGGCTCCTT